>Ga0209311_1000407_pt1 | contig 40883 bp, 38 predicted proteins | sample AD_UKC045_MetaG_FD_184417 | JGI IMG/M metagenome (GOLD analysis project Ga0209311, IMG submission 184417) | Active sludge microbial communities of municipal wastewater-treating anaerobic digesters from USA - AD_UKC045_MetaG (SPAdes) (version 2) | ecosystem: Engineered > Bioreactor > Anaerobic >... | reverse complement strand
TCCAGGGGCGGATCGATGATTTCTGCCGCCGTCCGGTTATGGCGCAGTGGCTGAGCGATGCGGGCTTCAAGGCGGTCTATACGGGGGCCGAGTCGGGGGCGGAAGAGATCCTGGCCCGCTACGGCAAGGACATAACCCCGGCGGATCTGCGCCGCGGCGTATCCTGCTGCGTCGAGCAGAACCTCATGCCCGTGGTCAGCTTCATCCTCTTCAGCCCCTGGGATACCGTGGCGACCATGACGAAAACCATCCGCCTGGCCAAGGAACTCTTTGAGAACGGGGCCGATATCGCCTACACGGAGTGTCTCATCCCCTTTCCCGGCACGCCGGTTAAAGAGGAATTGGTTCGGGACGGCCGGTGGCGACAGGAGGCGGGGACTTACTACTTTACCTCCTATGCGGGGATGGATTTAGATTGGGTGCTCCGGGCCTGCGACGTGGCGCGGCGGATGGCCCGGGCCGTCCACGGCGGCGATCCCTTCTTTGCCCTGCGCCGGGTCTATTACGAATTCTCCTTCCTGGAGGATATCCTGCCGCGCCGGGTCCCGCCGGCATACCAACAATGGTTGTCCACCAGGCAGACCGGCGTGGACGCGGATTTTGCCGGGGATCTGGCCGACACCTTCGAGAGGTTCATGGAGCATTGATCCGGCTGTGACACGGAAGACAGACGGAATATTCAATCATCTGAAGGGGTTACAGGTAATGCTTGCCGGGGGCCGTCCGGATGCAATATTCGGAATGAATTAGAGACAGGAAGAGTTGAGAGCCTCTTTGATCTTTTGTGCCAGATCTTTGAGGCGAAAGGGTTTTTGAATAAAGGCACATATCCCTTGTTCCATCATGGATGAAGACAGTTCATCGAGACTGTAGCCGCTGGCGAGGATGGCCTTGACCCGGGGATTGACGTCCTTCATGAGCGCGAATGTCTCTTTGCCGCTGAGACCGGGCATGATGGCGTCGAGGATGACAATATCGATGGCGGACCATCTTTCCCGGTATAGTTGAACGGCTTCCCTGCCACCGCTCGCACTGACCGCCTGGTACCCCAATTGCTCCAGCATGGCGCTTATCACCTCGATATTGATGGCCTCATCGTCTACTATGAGGATCGTTTCCCGTCCGCCCGGCGCCATGGATTCCTTACCGTCTTCTTCCGCCGCGGGAGGGGCTTCCACGGCCGGCAGGAGGATATGAAAGGTAGCCCCTTTCCCCTTTTCACTTTCGACGCTGATCATGCCGCCGTGGTTGCTGATGATGCCGTAAACGGAAGCGAGTCCCAAACCGGCGCCCCGCCCCATTTCCTTAGTGGTGAAAAATGGATCGAAGATGCGCCGACGGGTGTTTTCATCCATTCCCACCCCGGTGTCGCGGACCGAGATCTTCACGTACCGGCCAGGGGGCAACTCCGCGGTTAGTGCGGACCTCTCCGTAATCATGATGTTTTGTGTCTCGATATAGAGATCGCCCTGTCCGGGCATGGCCTGCCAGGCGTTGATGTAGAGGTTGAGGAATACCTGATCGAGCTGGCCCCGGTCGATCTCCACGGTCCAAAGATCGGAGTCGAAGGTCGTGTGGATGATGATTTCTTTGCGCGTGCGTCCGAAGAGGTTGGAGTTGTGAAGGATGAATTCATTCAGGTCGGTTGCTTTAACCTCGTATTTTCCCCCTCTGGCAAAGCCAAGGAGTTGTTTCGTAAGATTGGCCCCGCTTTGCACCTGTGTTTCGATGTTCTTCAGCTTTTGGTAATGGGGATGAGAAGGTGGCGTTTCGAGGAGCATCAGGGAGGCGTATCCCTGAATGCCCATGAGGAGGTTGTTGAAGTCATGGGCGATCCCACCGGCCAAGGTGCCGATGGCCTCGAGCTTCTGGGCCTGGAGCAGTTTTTCTTCAAGCTGTCTTTCCTGGGAGATGTCCTTGATGAAACTCAGAATGGCCGGTTTCCCGTCCCAGGATATAGCGGCCCCGGCAAATTCGCCCCAGATGGTATGGCCGTCTTTGTGGATGATCCGGGCTGAATATGTAGCGGGCACCTTCTCGCCCCGATACCGTTTGTTCTGAATATCGACCACCATCCCCAAGTCATCGGGATGGACGAGATCCAAAACCGGCATGGCCTGCATCTCCTCCCGGCTATAGCCGGTGGCCTCGCAGGCACGGGGGTTCACGTATTTCATCATCTCTCCCTGGATGATGACGATGGCCATACTGGCATTCTCCACGAGGATCTTGTACCGTTCTTCCGATTTTTTGAGGGCGTCTTCGGCATTGCGGCTTTCGGTAACATCCGTGACTATCTCCACGGCGCCGATGATTTCATCCTGATCGTTGCGAACCGGATACCCCCGCAGTACCCATCTTCTTCCATAGGAAGAAAGCTCGGGAAAAATCTGGAGAGTTCCGGTTTCCATTGCCTTCACGGCCGGGCAGAAGGGGCAGCGGTCCGTGCGTTTGTGGATGTGAAAGCATTTATTCCCCTCGTAGGTCTGAGGAGACAGATCAAAGGCCTCGTACATGGCCCTGTTGGCCCAGACGACATTGTACTCCCGGTCGATGTAGACGACGATTTCCGACATCGTGTCGAGGATGACGGATTTTTCCCGCGCCTCTTTCAGTAGGGCTTCCTCCGCATGCTTTCGTTCCGTGACATTGCGAATGACCACGATCACCTGATCGTCAAAGAAGGGGACGCCACGGGATTCGTAATAGTGGGTCTTGGCATGACGATTGATTTTGAAGACCATGCTTTTCATGGCCTTGCGGGCCAGGACCTCGGAGATGAAAGCGGAAAAATCGGCATGGACGTCTGGGGGTAACAAGTTCGGCAAGAATTTGCCGATGGGAGCCGCCGGCGAAAAAAGGGGATCGGGGGCCTCCGATCCTTTGAAATCGAGGATCTTGCCGTCGGCGGCAATACGTAAATAGATGTCCGGTAGGGTTTGAAGAACCGCCCTGAGTTCCGAGTTTGCCTGCAACAACTCTTCCGAGCTCAGATCTAGGGCCCTCTCGAGCATGCGCCGATCGGTGTCGCTTTGTCGGTAGGCGTCATCGACACTGTCGATAAATGCCTGATATTTCGGATCGTAACCGTCGGCGCGCCCGAAAAGCTTTTTTAATTGGCGCGCCAGGAGACTATGCATGGCCGTCGTCCTCGGCAAAGGCGGTGATGGTCATGGTTTGGTTGTGTAACTCACATTGGGAGTCGAACCGGGCTGGGGCTATCTCTCCATATGAATAAAAGCCAGTGTACACCGCTTCTTGCCCCAGGATCTCCCGCACCCCTTCCACCTCTTCTTCTACGCGCTGTTGGAGGATCAATTTGCGGCCGACGCAACTGATCATGACCACCAACTCCGGAAGGAAAGGCTCGAGGGCGCTTTTGCAGACCCGGGCCGCATGGGCGGCGCCGTCGATCAGACGGTCGAAGTTGGCCTTCATCAGGCGGGCATAAACGCCCTCCGGGATGTCGCCGGCAAAGGTCATGCTCTGGTTTGTCTCATCGACCGCCAGCAGGGTGCGGACGAGGGGGGTGTCGCTGTCCCCGATGCGCAGGCCGAGGGGGAAGAGAAGTCCGGAGGCGGGCAGCGCCACGGCGTGTTCGGCCAGGTATCTTTTATAAAGCGCCAGGGCCGATTTTCCGTCCATTTCGTAAAGAACGTTGCCGATGGAACGGGTCACGAGCCTTTCCGGACCGAACGGATCCCAGCCGCCAAAGGATCCATAGCCGACATGAAACGAACTTCCGTAGAAACCGATCGCGGTGATTAGCCTGCTTTTGCCTGTGTCTTTGAAGATTATGGATGTATCTTCAAAACGATCGCCGTCCGCCGCCAATCCGCCGGTAATGGAGACCCCCTCCGGCAATCCGCTCAGGAGACCGCGGACAAGTCCACTGCCATTGACATGCAAGCCGTCGGAAAGGACGAAGACATGTTTCAGGTCCTGTTTGCCGAGTCGTTCAGCAAGCCTCGCGCCTGCACGCACACTATCTTCATCGTTTCCCAGCGCTTCTCCCGCAAATTGCAGCCGGGTGCGTTCACAACGGATCGCCGTGGCCGTCATGGTGTCGTCATCCACCTGGGCGCCTAATATTTCCCCGGCGGTGGAGGCGCCGCAAAGGACCGCCTCCGGATAGGCCTCCTTTAGCTCCGCGATCAACCTTTCTTCCCTGGTCAGGTGGGGTGCTCCAAAGATGATTAACAGTTGCGCATCAGGCCGGCGACCGGTTTTCAGGTCCGGAATCCAGCCGTCATTTCTTTTCCATTTATGTTGTTCTACGATCATATCGAGCTAATCTATGAACAAATAATGAATCATTGTCAAATGGATTTATCATGTCAGCGATAAAAAATGAAAAAACAGGAAGGAATAAGGCGGGAATGGGCAACGGGGACACGGGACGCCTGTTGATTCCATTCACAGGTTGTCGAGAACTAACGGTCCAGTTCGGTTCTGACGGCCAGACCGATCTTTTCCATGATGTAGGGTTTCCGCACGAATGCCCCGGCTCCTAAAGCCTGGGCCTGGCGGACACGCTCCGTCTCCGAGAAACCGCTGGCGATGATCGCCCTCTGACCCGGACGGATTTCCATCATCCCGCGGTAGGTATCCAGGCCATCCATACCGGGATCCATGATCATATCCAGGACAACCAGATCGACTGTACTGTCCTTCAGGTACGAAAGGGCCTCTTCGCCGCTCGCAACGGCCTCGACCCGATAGCCGAGCCTTTCCAGCATTCTGGCGGCCAACTCCCTCTGTTCTTTCACGTCATCCACGATCAGTAGTTGTTCCCCACGGCCAATATAGGAGATCTGGGAGACTGGACGTTCCAGCCTTGCCGCCTCTCCGCCCGACACCGGGAAGTAGAGGGTAAAAGTGGTCCCGCGCCCCTGCTCGCTCTCCACTTCTATGTATCCTCCATGATCCTTCACGGTCCCCCAAACCACGGCCAGCCCCAGGCCCGTGCCACTGCGGCCCATTACCTTTTTCGTATAGAATGGCTCAAAGATTTTCTTCACATCTTCCGGAGGTATCCCTTTACCTGTATCCTCCACCGTCAAGAGAGCGTATTCTCCTTCCGAAATCGTGTCGTATCCCCGGATCGGACGATCCAGGTAGGTGTTCCGGGTCCGGACGGTCACCTCTCCCGGACCGGAAATGGACTCCGCGGCATTCAATATCAAATTTATGACTGTTTTGCCCAAGTGCACGGGCGATCCCTTGATGCTCAATAATCCCTGGTCAAGATCGTTCGAAATCACAAGCAGCGGGTATCGAGACTTCATGTTTTCGTACTCCGGCGTTCGGAAGCAATCCTGGAGTACCTTATTCATATCGACGGTCTCCATTACGGTCACCCCCCGCCTGGACAGAGTCAACAAATCCTGAACAATCGCGGCGCCTCGCAGGCCCGCTTGTAGGATGTTATCCGCATATCTCCGCAACGCGCTCGTCGCCGGCAGCTTTTCCGCCAGTAATTCCGAGTATCCCACCAGGACGCCCAGGACATTGTTAAGGTCGTGGGCTACACCTCCGGCCAACGACCCCAGCATCTCCATCTTCTCGAAACGCTGAAGACGTTCCTCCATGCGCTTCCGTTCGGTGATGTCAACGACTATTCCCCTTAGCCCGATCGTCTTTCCCTCCTTATATATCGGTGTAGCATAGACGATGACGGGGAATTCCTCGCCGTTGGCATTGACGGCCATGTATTCCACGCCCGTCTGCCTTTCTTGCTCCATCATCTTCATTATGTTTACGGCCGCCCTTTCCCGGTCGGGGGCCGCAATCATATCAAGGGCGTTGATACCGCTTTTGAAGTCTTCCGGTGTGTATTTGTACAGATTTAATGCGTAGCGGTTGACATAGGTTAGGCGACCCTGGCTGTCCAATTCAAAAACGACGGCGGGAAGCAATTCGGCCATATCTCTAAATTTATTTTCGCTTTCACGCAGAGCCTCCTCGGCCTGCTTACGTTCCGTGATGTCCCGGGCGACGAACATGACCGCCGAAGGTCTTTCGTTTTCCTTCAAAAGGGTCGAGCGGATATCGATGACACTCTTCTTGCCGGCGAGATGATCGATTTCCCATTCAAACGACAGGACCTCGCTGAAACCGTCACGCCTCTTTTGCATGAGAACCTGCTGCATCTCGCGTAGATGATCCGGTGTGTAATCCACCAAGCTGCCGCCGACCGGGCTCAGGCCGCCGGTTAGATTGAGGACGGCTTGATTTACATATAGGATCTTGAAATCAAAATCCACGGTCACGATCAAATCGTGCGACGTTTCAGACAATTGGCGGTATTTTTCTTCGCTTCTCCGCAGGGTTTCCGCCAACAGGCGATACTTGGCTTCCGAGGCCTCGAGTCTTGCGATATTGGCTTCCTGCTCACGCCGGACTTCCCGCAGCTCCTGATTTATTCTCTGTAGGTTCTCCGCCAGGGCTCTGGATTCATCGTACTTTTCCTGGATCTTCCGATCCGCGGCCAGCAGATCATCAACGGTTTGCCTGTAGATTCCCAAGTTCAATATTCGGTCCCAGAAACGAGGCACCTTCCCGGCATTCCATTCAACTCGGAACAGGCACCCTTTGGAACCCGGCACCGGTGCATCTTCCCAAAACCTTTTTCCGTAACATTCGACGGGGACCTGGCACTCGATTTCCTGAATACGGGCGGGGGGCATGCCGAACAAGGTTGGAATGCCTTCCAGAATGCCGCGTGTATAGTCGCAGTCGCAACGTGTTTTTTGATCCCCTGAATGGTATCGATCTTCCAGAAGGACCCATGCCTCGCCAATGTCATGAATAATTACCTCCCCGTTGCGCTTTAACAGCCGGTTCAGGATGGGACCCTGAGAATAGATCAGCCGGGGATTTCCCAACAGGCGGACGATGCGGTTCAGAAGTCCCAGTGACTGCAATCGGTCCGATCCGAGAGCCATGTGGTACACGGCGTTGTCATCCTCCAGCATGGCGATCATCCGACGATAGAGGATATGCAGGAAGGCATGGGAAATCCAGTTGTTGGGATCGGAAAGATAGGCCTCATCCAATTCCAGTCCGTCCAGGAGCTTTCCCAATGAGCCGTTGTTCTTTTCACGCACGTACAGAAGCAGTGTCCTGGTGACTCGGCAACTGATTTCAGGTGTTGTGGCCAATTGTTTGTTGTCCGGCGCCATACGTTTTCAGAGAGGGACTTTTTAAGGAATGTTCTCGTCGACGGACCGTGTCAATGAAAATGAGCCGCCTCGCTCAACAATGTTACGGATTGCCCGACCCTTGGAGATGTCGCTGGTTCATTGCTCCGGGTGCAAACAACGACTTATTTTCCTTAAATCTTTTGAGACGTTTTCCCTGCGTTAAGAAGAAATGACTACATTCTTTATAATTAAGTCCAGCTTTCCGCGCCGGTCGAAAAACATATCCCGGAATGTTAATCAAATTCATGACAATGACAGTGGAAAAATGTTTGGCACCCTGATTGACAGGGCATTATTTATTGATAAAACATCTCTAATTGTGGAGATTATAAGAGTAATGTTTTCTCATGTCAAGGGGATATTTTGTCTTGACATCCAAAATGTAACCATATATGTGGTTACACAAGAGAGGCAATTCCATGACCAGCGGAAACTCACACCCTAAATACCGTCGGTTCAGATTCGATGCCGGCAGTCTTTCCCTGAACTTTGTGGCGACCGTCCGGCATCGAGGCGCCGAGCCGAGAGACCTGCTGACGTCGCCCGCGGCGCTGCGGAAGTGGCTGCACCTGGCCGGTTTTTTCCCCATTGATACCTCTCCTTCCCAAAACGAATACGAGGAGGCTGTTTTGCTCCGCGAATCCATTCACGCCGTTATCAAATCCATCATCCTGGATGCCCAGCCGGAGAGTGGGGACATCGCACGCATCAACCAGGCGTCCGCATTTCCGCCGGCCATACCGCAACTTCACGCCGCCGCCGCCTCGGTCACATGGGAAACGGATAATCCGGTAAAGGCCTGTTTGGCCGACATTGCCCGGGATGCCATCACGATCATGACCGGGGCCGAACGGAACCGCCTGAAGAGATGCGAAAGCGGCGGATGCCGGATGCTCTTTCTCGACAATTCACCGGCGAACCGGCGCCGGTGGTGCGCCATGTCCATCTGTGGCAACCGGGAAAAGATCCGAAGCCACAGGCAGCGAAAACAACTCCAAAATCATGATGATCAAACAGCTACGAGGGACAAGAAATTGTTGTAAGGAAGCCCCTTGATACCTTTTTCATAACCAAACAACCTCGGCGGGGGCAATCATTACGCTCTTGGCCGTAAATCATTTAAAATTGAAGAAAAGGAGGTATTTTATGGAACTGTCGGCAGCGATAATCGAAGGGCTGATCATGGATTACGTCCGCACTTCGCCGGACAATGCCCTGAAAAACGACTCAAACGACCGGGCCTGGGGCGATCCTCTGGTGGGCTACGCCCGGGGGGACGACCCGCTCTTTTTGTTCTATAAGCGCGACATCGGACCTTTTTTCTGGACCCCCGGGGAGATTTTCTCCCTCACGTTTCCCGGTTCCGACCCGGCGCCGGAAGAACTGACTGTGATCAGTTGGGTCCTGCCCCAGACCGAGGCAACGAAGGCGGATAACCGGAAGCGGCGGGACTTGCCGGCGGAGCGATGGGTGCGGTCTCGCAACTACGGAGAAGCTTTCAATGCGAAGCTTGCCCGGCATCTGGCGGCGTCACTACGCGGGGAGGGCATCGATTCCGTGGCGCCCGGACTGTCCCCCCATTGGGCCTGGCAGACATCGGAACGGTACGGATTCTCCTCAAATTGGTCTGAGCGCCATGCGGCGCACACGGCCGGCCTGGGCACCTTCAGTCTCTGTGACGGCCTCATCACTCCGAAGGGCAAGGCGATGCGCTGCGGCTCCGTGGTCGCCAAAGTCGCCCTTTCCCCGACGCCGCGGCCCTACGATGATTACCGTGCCTATTGTCTTTTTTATTCCCAGGGCAAATGCAAAAAGTGCATCTCCCGCTGTCCCGTAGGGGCGATCAGCGAAGCGGGCCATGACAAGGAACGCTGCCGGAAGTATCTTTTCGAAACCGTCGCCGCCTACACGAAAACCACCTTCGGAATCGAAAGCTATAGCTGCGGCCTTTGCCAGACAAAGGTCCCCTGCGAGTCATCCATTCCCGCCAAGGAAGACGCGGCGGGGGAAGGAAGATAAAAATTATCCGGCCTCCGCTCAGGCGCTTGTAGAAACCTGCACCCTTTTTTCCCCCGTCAGAAGTTTATTTCCTCTTTCCGTGGTGTCGTTCCTACCGAGACGACCTTGCCGTTGATGATCAAGGCCGGCGCTCCCATCACCCCGTAGCGGGTGATTTCCCGCAGATCGTCCACATGGATCAGCTCCCCGGGGAGTGCCAACTCAGCAAGAGCTTCTCTAGCATCCTTTTCCAACTGGGTGCAGCGGGCGCAACCCGGACCCAGGACAATGATCTGCCATCCCGATAGCGGCGGCTCGGCTGCGGAAATCCTCTCGCCCTGGCATCCCTCAAGACCGGCGAGACCGTTCTCGATCTGGGCAGTGGGGCGGGCTTCGACTGCTTCCTTGCCGCCGACCGTGTAGGAAGGGAAGGAAAGGTCATCGGTGTGGACATGACCCCGGAGATGATTGAAAAAGCTACGGAGAATGCCAGGAGGAACGGTGTTGCCAATGTCGAGTTTCGGCTTGGGGATATCTATTTGACCAGGACCAGAAGCATCTTGAAATGTTCGCGGGCTTTCAGGGCCTGCGGACGATTGGCCGGCATGATGATCATTTCGCCTTCCTTGACGGTGTGCCATTTCTCGGCGATGCGGTCACAAACAGTCAATCAACCAGCATAAGACAAAAGGTATTGCGAGGCTCTGATTCATCTCTCAATGGCTCTATGTGAAAGCCGTTGTTACGCGCCGTCTGAAATACATCGATGCCGCAGGCCTCCATGGATGGCCTTGCCCGATAACGATTCGTGCATTCCTCTCCTTCAACCTTGCTGCATACCCTGCATATATCGCAGGGTCCGGCAAGCATCACGAATGCCTTATAGAACCCGTCTTTGAACATCTCCCCTTCCAGATCAATCAGCTTGTGACGGTATTGCCGCAAATTTCTACGCCGGGAGATATCAGGCAAGGTCTCAATATGAAAAAGCAGCGCTCTTTGATAGGCATCGAGAACCGTTCTCGTCTCCTCGCAGGTAGGCGTATTTGGCGGGCAGCAATGGCTGGAATTGTAGCCTTCGCAACCGAATTGGCATTTCAACCTCACCCATGGGGAGGTGACTACACTGGCCGGCGGAATTATCTTTACCCCCGTTGCCCCGATCTTTATCCCGTATTCGCAGTATTTCTTCAGGTCCGCTTTCTTCACAAGCAATCTCCTAATGTGTGATTTCCCCCGTAATAACGCGATTCATCCCCACGCCGGTAGGAAACGTGCCAACTATTAAGGGACCAATAATGATGGACTCACAAAAAGTCGTCAATAATCGATAACCGACTCTTCATTGGTCAACCGCTTCTGAAAGCGACGGCCGTATTTTCCCGAGATCATGAAGATAGGCTTAAATGATCTGGGCGTGCCTCAGGAGCGTTTCTTCAAATAATTTCCTTTCATCATCGCTTGCCGTATCAAAGGCCAGTACCTCGTCGGGCATGGCTACGCGCAATGATTCACCGTAAACGGATCTGTCTCCTGATATGCCGGCCACGATTTCACGGGCGTCCGCGGGACACAAAACGGCGCCGGAAAGGATATACGAACGAAATCCCCTCATGGCCGCTTCTTTGTATAGCTCCGGTTCGTTGACCCGGGGATGGCGGAAGACATAGAGGGCTGTTTCCAAGAGGGGGTAACCCGCGTGATCCATGGCGGCTAAAACGGCTGCTTCGATAGCGGCGCAAGACAAGGTCGGGAGGCCGTCGATCAGATCTGCGCCCGCCAGATCCGTTGCTCCCGCTTTACGGGCGGTGGCCAGGGCCTGGGAAAATTCCTGGGGGGTAGCGGAAAGAAAATGACTGATTCGTTTTACAACGTCCTCCATGCGCTCAGGGGCAATGGTAACGGATCGGTTGGGAAAAACGCAGCCGCCAAAGGGAGTGATGATCCGGTCGCAGACGAACAGTTTTTCCATAAAAAGCCGGCTGGACGCCTCCGGGTCGCCACCGCTTAGTTGGCTCCAATCCTGACGGCGGAAAAATTCCCTTTTGGCGTTGAACATATATCCTTCTTCATCGGGAAATAGATAAAGGGTGTAATGCAACGGCGAACCCACAAAGACGACATCCTCCATCTTACACAGGCCTCCGGCCAGCGCCAGGGAAGCGATCAGCACGCATTCGTCGAGGCAGGCGGTCATGCCCAGCACCGGCGGTTTCAACGCCTGAAGCGCCGGGGTAGGGGCCAGGATCAAATCCACCGTCGGATAGATATAGCGGGGCGCCGTGCTGTTGTCGAGCAGCCCGATGACAAAACCGGCGTCTCTGTTACGGGTGAGTTCTATACCCTCTCTGATGATGGACATGGCCCAGTCGCTGCTGGCAAGCTCATCGGGGTCCGTGACCGTTTCCCGTTCGTAGAGTCCCCATACGCGGCAGAAATCGCTTGGATTGGGATGGTAGAAATTCCGGTTCACGAACTTATGGAGACGTTTCATCGTGACTTCGGGATTGGCTCTGTCGCCGACGGGAATCCGCTTTGCCAGTTCCCAAAGTTTCGGAGACATCAGATTGGCGATGACCAGGGCGATGATCAAATCCGGGTGCAGCGCCGCGCTAAACAACGATGGGCTTACGGCCTTGATGAGATAATCCCTTCTTTTATCTTTGCTTTTCCACATGGACAATTTTCGCCTTTCTTTTACGAATAAAGAGAATGCAGAACAATATGCCGGCCCACAATGCCGCGCCGGTAACGAAAGCGAATTGAAATCCCTTGGCAACGACCACAGCCGCTATCCCTGAGATTTGCGTGCCCTTGAGAATAGCTTCGCCCTTTGGAAAAGGCAATGTAAAAACCATTTCAAAAAACGACACACCCAGGGCGCTTCCCACATTGACGGCCAGCGGCAGGAATACAGCGGCATGCTGCTTCCAGGCGCCGGGGACGCATCCGACGGCTGCCTTGTTGGCCGCGGGGGTGTATATGCCATCGGCGGTCCCGATGACGACAAGAAAGATCAGTGCATAAACCCAACGGGCGCTTGGGGAATAAAAGAAAAACAACGCGCAGGCACAAGCGCCGATAAGAGCAGCGGTAAACAGCATCTGTCGTGATCGCCCTTTATCGGCCATCGTACCGGAAAAAGGCGCGCTGATGACGAAACCGGCCGCATAGAAAAGCAACAGGCCACTAGCAAAGGCCGGGGTCAGCGCGCATAAGGCCATAAGATAAAACGGCATCAAAAAAATCATGCCGCCCATCACGCAGCGCTCCACAACAATTCCGAGGACAGAAACCAAAAACATCCGGTCGGCGATCATCGCCGGGGGGAAAAAGGATATGTTCCCCCTTTTTCCCCGTATTACCATGAAGGTGGCAAGGGCGGCGGAAACAAAAAGAATGCCCATAATCGACGGCGAGGCAAAACCGAATCCGGAGCCAAAACTTAAGAATACGATAGCACCGGCGGCGATGGAACCAAAAAGCAGGCTATCCATCAAGTTGAGACTCCCCGGTTTCTCAACCATGGCCTTGCCGTCGTACGGAAGGTTCCGGAGGGAGAAAACAATCAGGGCCAGCATCAGGGGGACTGTGGCCAGAAAAATGAACCGCCAGGGAAGAAACTCCGATAATATCCCACCGGCCGGATTGCCGACGATCATTCCCAGGCCTGCCGCCATGCTCAAGCGCCCGTAACCATATCCGGCAAGGGAGGAAGGAAGGAAAGCCGGGATAATCATATAACCCAACGCAGCCATGCCACCGGCGCCAACCCCTTGTATCAGCCTTCCGCCCAACAGCAGGGGAAGACCCGCGGCCATTCCACAGATGACGGTACCCAGGGTCATCAAGACAATGCTCAAAATGAAAACCCGCTTCAGCCCAAAATGTCGGCCCAGTTTGCCTGCGGCAATCAATACCGTGACCGTGCCGATAATGTAGCAGATGGGAATGAGGGAAGCATAGTATGTAGTAAGATGGAGCTGCGCGCTGATCGTCGGCAGGGCCACGTTTACCAGATTCGCCTCAAACTGATATACGAATCCGGCCATTGCCGTGCATCCAACGATAGAACGCTGTCTCGTATCGGGGGTTGTTTCGTCAAGATTCAACCTGCGATCCTCGCTTCATGATTTCCACCGGTGAAGACTTTCTATGGGCAACTTTAATCTTCCGCAATTCGCCGATCCGTAACCCAGCTTATGTTCTGAAGGTCTTTTCGGTTAGACTTTATTGCGGCGGAGGTTCCAGATGGATCACTGGCTCTTCAATATCTGTTGCCAGTTGCTGCACCCCTGGGCGTGTCCCATGTCACAGGCCTTCTGGGAATCCGATATTGCCCGGGGATTGCCGATCTGAGCATAGACCTATTATCACATATGATATCGATTAGAAACGGTGAAGTCGTTGGAGTCGGTATATTGGGGGTAATGTAATCACAATTACTCAAAAAAGTTTCTTGACCCGAGGGGGAGCTTTTTCATATAGTTCCGTCATCCCGTTGTTATAAATGATCAGTAATGCCGCCATGATAACCCGCAAGGACAATCTGGCGCACCTCCTTGGCAAGAATTGGACTTCAAGTTCGGCTCCGGCTTGTCCGGTTTTGGAATAAGGAGACATGATGAGGACGAGGAGGGATTTTATGAAGGATGCCGCCTCCGCTCACGGCCAACGGGCGGAAATAGCGATCCCGGCCCGGAGCGCCTTCGATACGGACATCGCCGCCGTCAGGCTTGCCCAGGCTAAACCGGTCGACTATCCCTTGCCGTGCCTGGAACTGCGGCGTTCGATCAGAAAAGGTCAATTGCCGAGGTAAATGACGGCCGCCCCGGTATCCCCGCGCCGGCCGGTGGCGTGGTTCGCCGCCATTTAGAAGCGCAGGATCTGAATGAGGAGGTCAACATCTGCTCCTGACGGTTGACCATCCCAGAAATTTAGCCAACCTATGCACGGTTTTTCGAGAGGAGGAACAGGGAGATGGCGAGGATCTACGCCCGAGGCAGAATCTATAAAATCGATGTTGGTGCCCTCCAGCCCGACCCCAACCAGCCCCGGACCTTCATGGCCCCGGGGGCACTGACGGAATTGACTGATTCCATTCGCAAATACGGGGTTTTGGAACCGATCCTCTTCCGCCGGGACGAGGGCGGGAATCTTTTCATCGTTGCCGGAGAACGCCGGGTCGCGGCCGCCCGGAGAGCGGGGCTTACCACCATCCCGGCGATTTATGTCGAAAGCGCCAATCACCAGGAGATTTCTCTCGTGGAGAACATCCTCCGGGAGGATCTGACGGCGGTCGAACAGGCCGAAGCGCTGGAGCAGCTCATGGCGGAACGAAACTACAACCAGATCCAACTAAGCGAAATAATTGGAATATCCCAGTCGCATATCAACGAGATTCTCGCCATCAACCGCCTGCCCCTAAATGTGCGGGACCAGTGCCGCACGAACCCCAACATCCCCAAATACATTCTCACGGAGATCGCCAAGGACTAGACGGAAGCGGGCATGACGACAAAGTTTGAAAAATACATGGCCCAGCAGGCCGCCAAGGAGCAGCCGAAACAGACAACGGCGCGCTTGCGGAAGGAACTGGTCCTGATCAGGCAGGTGGACGCCCTCAACGGCAAGCTGGTCAATCTTCGCTGGCAGGATTGGAAGATAGAGGATCAGGAAGATCTCGCCGTCGTCCTGGGCGACATCCGCCAGACGGCGGAAAACATCCTTCAGACCATGCGGGAGGGCAACGAAGACGAAGGCGAAGAAGAGCCGAATGAAGAGAGCGGAACTGACGATGAAAGCCGGAGCGGGGAAAGCAAGCCCCGTCTTTCGTAATTACCGTTAAATATCAATAATATACATTTCATTGGAAATGTTGAAATTATCGGAATTCCGATAATTTCTTTGGGCATGGCTCATAACCGCTGAGGAGGCAACTTCATGAGCAAACGGAAAACGGCAACGGGAAAGCAGGGAGAGAATCTCTTTGATTACCACCATAAGAGCGTCACGCGGTTGCACATCCCGCCGGCGGGACGGGAGGCTTGGGGGGAGGAGGAACGGCGGGTCGCGGTGATCTTCGGCCCCCAGTACGGCCCGCTGACGACGCGGATCGTCGAGGAGGGCATCCGCATTGCCGCCCGGCGGGGATTCGACGACGTGGTTTTCGCCGCCTTCAGCTTCGATGCCCAAGCCCAGGTGACGATTCAGGAGGTGCAGGACCCGGCGATCAAGCTCCACGTATGAAAAGACACGAGCTGATGGCGTATTTGAGATCGCAAGGATGTGAACTCCTTCGGGAAGGGGGGCGCGTCATTCATGGTGGCAGAATCGAGCCCTCCACAAGCGGTCCGCGGCATACTTAAATCAACGGCATAGAATTCCTTGATGCTTCCAAGAAGGTATCTCTCGGCAGTCTGCTGACTTATGAGATTGACGCCGACGGTATAGGAACGCTTGGCCGCGCCGTTGCCGGTTAACGGATTTCAAGATAAAGGCTAAGTAATGGCAAAACCTTTACCAACAGAACCCGTCCTCATCCAGCCCGTGGAAAGCCCGGTGATCTGCAAGCCCTATTACGAGCCGACGGAATACTGGGAGTACGACCGCCGCCAGCTTCGGAGTCTCGCTCTGGTCGCGGTTCTCCTTTTCGCCGTCGCGGCCTGCGGGGAGAATCCCACCTTTACCACTGCCGGTACCGCCGACAAGATCAATGTCCTGCGTGACCCGTTTCAGGAATCCTGCTCATCCACGGAGACCTTTTCCAGGCGGATAACCGGCGGCAGCGTGAAGATAATCCCCGTGGCGACCTACCGGATTGCCGGGGAGGTCATGTCCAAACGGAAATACACCCAAGGCTGGGGCGCGGAGATCGCCCCCTTCGATCTGGCCTTGGTGTGGGGCATGCTGACCTATCCCCATGTCCGTAAACAGCTCTCCATAAAGCATGACAACACCCGCATGGCATGGTTCCGGATGAAGGGTGATGAACCACCGGTGGACCATGACTACGCCATGTCCCACGGAGCGAACAATCACCTCATTCCGGCGAGCGAGAATATCCGGATGGCCCTGGACGGCCAGGTCAAGGTTAATGACAAGATTGCCCTGTCAGGCTATCTCGTCGACGTCGAGGGCCGCAATCATGAACGTGAGATCGTCATGAAAACCAGTTTGATAAGGACGGATACTGATCGCGGGGCCTGCGAGATCATCTATGTCACCCGCCTGCAGGTGGGTGATAAGATCTACCGCTGAAGAGGGGGAGATGAAGGAGCAAATCAAAATAACGGCAGTCATCGGAAGTTACCGCAAAGGGGGCATCATCGATCAGACCGTCGATGAGATCCTGGCGGCGGCGACGGCAAGGGGAGGCGCGGCGTCAAAGATCTATCTGATCGACCGGCATGTCGAGTTCTGCCGCAACTGCCGCATCTGCACTCAGGAGGAGGGGGAAAGGCGGGGAAGGTGTCCTCAGGAAGACGAGATGGATGCCATCCTGGACGAGATCGACGAGTCGGAGGCGATCATCCTGGCCTCGCCGATGAACTTCGGCGCTGTCACCGCCGTGATGAAAAGGTTTATCGAGCGTCTTATCTGTACCGCTTACTGGCCCTGGGGGCAAATGGCGCCCAAATTGAGGCGCCGGGAGAAGAAGAAACGCGCCGTGTTAGTGGCGGCTTCCGCCGCGCCGGCATTCTTGTCCCGGTTGATGACCCCGATGGTAGGGCGATTGAAGAACGCCGCGGATGTCCTCGGCGCCCGGACGGTGGGGCTCCTTTTTGTCGGCCTGGCGGCCCGCGCCCAGCGACAGGAGATTGGCGCGGGGGTGAGGAAAAAGGCCCGTCGGCTGGGAAGGAAACTTTTGATAGCCGATTGACCGGTGTCGCCGTCGGCGGGGTCGTAGGGAACATCCCCAGACCAAGAGGCGGCAGGCCTCGATCCTATCCGGGTCTTGACTAAGTCGCACTTCTGAAAGTAAAAAACCATCCTTACCCAAGCTTGATGAATGCGTAAATAGTCATGATGGAGACGACGAAGTAAAAAGGTCCAGAGGCAAGGCGCGCTAATCCTGAGGAATGAGGCGTACTTGTGCGTACGTCGCAGTGACGAAGGATGAAGCGCAACGCCGCATATAGACTTCTTTTTACGATGCCGTCAAGCTTGGCGCCTCCGGAAAGGCTATACCGGGCGGCGTCCCAAGGGGATGATGGGGGAGCAATGAAAAACGGGGCGGGATGTCGTCCCGCCCCGCAGTCAGTTAATCGGACCCGATTACGGGTGTTCCAATCGTTGTCCTTTTCCTTTTCCGTTAATCAAAGGCCATGTCGGTTTTCCAGACTTCCCAGACCTTGCCGACGAGATCCGGGCCGGGTTTCAGGGTCAGTTTGCCCGGCCGCCATCCGGACGGTGTGGCTTCGGTGCCCTTGCTGTTCCGGATATGCTGGAAGGCCTGGACCTGGCGGAAGGACTCGTTGACGTTCCGGCCCACCGGCGGGGTCAGGACCTCGAACCCCTGGATGATGCCGTCGGGGTCGATGATGAACCGCCCCCGGGTTTCCACGCCCATCTCCTCGCTGTAAATCCCGTAGGCCGTTCCCACCTTGCCGCCGGTGTCGGACAGCATGGGGAAGGGGACGCCCCCGGCCACCATCTTGGACAATTCATGGTCGTTCCACATCTTGTGGACAAAAACGCTGTCGATGCTCATGGAAAGGATCTCCACACCCAGTTTCTGGAACTCGGGATATTTCGCGGCGACCGCCGAGATCTCCGTCGCTCAGACGAAGGTGAAATCGCCCGGATAGAAACAGAGGAGCACCCATTTGCCGAGGTAATCGGACAGTTTGACGGATACGAATTTCCCCCCGTGGTAGGCGGGGGAGGTAAAATCAGGGGCGGGTTTTCCGACCTGGATCATGGATCTCATCTCCTTTCCTTTGCTTGTTGGCGTTACTTCCGATGTTGCCTGTTTCTCTTTCTCCGCGCCTACAAGCCCCCCGGTGGGGCGGGCGCAGCCAACCTTGATTTCTCCGGCCATTAAGAACTTCCTTTCTTTGTTTGTCATTCGTTTTCAATCCCTTTGAAAGCGACGATCATTTCCTACTTATCAACTCCTCTTCCCGGCCATTAAGATCAGGCGAGATCGAAACGGTCCAGGTTCATGACCTTGTTCCAGGCCACGATAAAGTCGTTCAGGAACTTATCCTGGGAGTCCTCGCAGCCATAGACTTCCGCGAGGGCCCGGAACTGGGAGTTCGCGCCGAAGATCAGGTCCACGCGGGTGGCCGTCCATTTGAGTTCCCCCGTGGCGCGATCGTGTCCCTCGAACAGTTCCTTGGCCTCGGATACGGCGTTCCACTCCGTGCCCATATCCAGGAGGTTCACGAAGAAGTCGTTGGTCAACGCCTCCGGCCGCTTGGTAAAGACGCCGTGCCTGGTCTGCCCGAAGTTGGTGTTCAGTACACGGATGCCGCCGATAAGCACCGTCATCTCCGGCGCCGTCAGGGTCAGCAGTTGCGCCCTGTCCACCAACATCTCCTCGGTGGTTACGGCATAGGGCGCCTGCTGGTAGTTGCGGAAGCCGTCGGCCTTCGATTCGAGGACGGAGAAGGAAGCGGCATCGGTCTGCTCCTGAGCGGCATCCATGCGACCAGGCGTAAAGGGAACGGTCACGGCGGAATGCGGGTGACTTCCTCCTTGATTCACCCTTCCTGGTTTGTCTTTGGTTTCCATGAACTCAATTGCTGTTAATAAACATAGTCCTCCCAACTCGGAATGAATCCAGATTAAAAGATAAAAAAGATCCTCATATCGCAAGCCCGCCCGGATTAATAGCTTACTCCGGTCGCTTCAGGCAGTCGTGGCAATACCCGTGGCATTCTATCCGGGTGTCGGTAATTATGAAACCGGATTTACGTGTAATATCTTTGGGTTCAAATGGCGTCGGGATGTCGCAGTCCAGAATCTTTCCGCAGCGTTTGCAGATAAGGTTGATGTGATCGGACAGATTGCCGTCATAGCGGTTCTCCATCCGGTCAAACTCCAGTTGCCTGATCAGCCCGTTTTCGGAAAACTCTTTGAGCGTCGCATAAACGGTTGACAGGCTTACGTGATTTGCTTTCTTTCGGGCTTCCTTGAAAATCAAAGTCGCTCCGGGATGGGCAAGATTATTCTCCAGCAAGGCATCGATGATCGCCAGTCGCTGTGACGTAATCTTGAAGCCTTTTTCCTTCAACTGACCGATCAGTTCTTCCCTGCTTGATCTTCTCATATTGGAATCATTCCAGTTTAGAAATTGATAATCGAATACTTTTTATCTTGTCAAGTTATTTTTCAATATGCCGTAAACATCCTTTGAAGGTCCCATCCGGATATTTCTTTCAAGAGCTTTAAAGATTCATTGCATGAGGATTGGTTCTCCCGGTCGAAAAAAAACGGGGTTCTTGTAGGTCAGTATTTGATAATCTGTTTTAATACAACAACATATATTGCATCGAAAGCCTATTCTTCACGGTTGGCACGTTTCCCGCATTATCTAAAGTCAAACAGACGCAAACAAAAAAAATAAAATAAACGGAGGACACAGAAGATGAAAAAGACATTAGGAACGATGGTAGCGGCAATAGTGGTGGTTCTTTGCACCGGGACTTTCGCCCTGGCCGAGTATGCGGCGGCGGGCGTGGCCAACTTCCCCTACTTCCAGCTTGGCTGCCTGATCATTGGCGGCATGGTGATCATCAGCCTGAAGCACAAGTACGAGAAGATGTACACCGGCGAAGTGGCCGGGGTCTTCGCCCTCTACACCGTTCTGATCGCCCTCTTCACCAATCCGGTGATCGAAGGCATCAAGAACCTGGTCGGCTAATAAACATCATCAGCAATCTTTGAAAGGAGGAAGGAGAAATGGCAGCGCGGCAAGAAACCAGATGAGCACGGTCACAAAAAGTGATGGAAAAATAGTTTAATATAGACAAGGAAAGCGAGGGAAGAAGCAAGGAGTCCCTCGCGTTTCTTGGCGGATTCGTTGAAGAGACTCCTGCTTCCTCAGAAAGCAGGGGTTATGATATCACCAGCAATCCTCAGAAGCAAATCTCTTTTTGTACTTTTACACAGAATCGACGTTGATCTTGCCGAGAATACTCGTTTAAAGCGGTGCCCTACTGTGGGGGGACTCTGCATTATGCCACATATATGCGGAAGCCTCGGGGAGGTCCCCCTGATCTTGATGAGGCCTGCTTGGAGAGGATGAGTTTGTGCTGCGGCGCACAGGGTTGCCGGCGCCGGGTATTGCCGCCGTCGGTTTTGTTTTGGGGTCGTTGTGTTTATTTTGCGTCGGCGCTGCTGGTAATTATGGCGCTGCGCCAGGGTCGTGATCGTGGCTATACGGTCGAGAAGCTAAAGGGTCTTTTCGGGGTAACGCGAACGACGCTGAATCGTTGGGCACAATACTTCCGTGAGGTTTTTCCTTTCAGTCTATCCTGGAAGCGGTTGTCTGGGATGTTGATGCCGCCGGTTGAAGCGGTGCTATTGCCCAGGAGCCTTATTGAGCGATTCATTCATATCCGTGATGGCGATCCGGAGCGGGGATTGATCTCCTGCTTGGGAGCCATTGTTTTGGGTCCTTCGGGTAACGATTATTGAGGGGAGAGATATTGGTCCGGCGGTCACGCAAAAGTTGTGCGGCTCCATAATGCGTGCAGATAGGTTATAGGGGGTCAATCAAAGGATTCGCTCTTAATCGACTCCATGTAGGTGGTCACAGGAGCGGATCGGAAGGAGAGACACCCGATGAGTGATCCCAAAATGCCCCGATGGCAACAGTGGGCGCAGTTCCGTTTTGCCGTCATTGGCGGACTATTGTCCCGTCCGCGGGAGAACGGTCAATTGCAGCAGGAGTTGGCGGCATTGGCCGGGAAGAGCTACCAGCACCCCATTAAGCCGGAGGAGTTGATATCTCCGGCTTTTTCCACGGTTGAGCGATGGTACTACCAGGCCAGAAATACACCGGACCCCATTGCCGCGCTGGGTAAAAGGACTCGCTCTGACTCCGGCCGTCAATGGTCGGTAAGCGAGATGCTCAAAGAGATCATTGCCGCCCAGTACAAGGATTATCCCAGTTGGAGCGTCCAGCTTCATTATGACAATCTGGTTGCCCTGGCCGAGGAGCAAACGCAATTGCTTCCCCTGCCCAGCTACAGGACACTGCTGCGCTACATGGAGGGAAACGGCTGGAAGCGCAGATTGCTCCCCTTACAGCCTACTTCCGGCCAGATCGAGGCCCGGCAGCGACTTGAGAAGCGCGAGGTGCGCAGCTATGAGGCGGCACATCTTCATGGTCTCTGGCATCTGGACTTTCACCATGCCAAGATCAATCTGGTGGATGAAACGGGCAAATGGTATCGACCCTTGGCCCTGGCCATCCTTGACGATTATTCGAGGCTTTGCTGTCACCTGCAGTTCTACAAGGCAGAAACCGCCGAATGCCTTGTCCACGGTCTTACCCAGGCCATTATGAAACGCGGGTTGCCGCGGGCTTTGATGACGGACAACGGTTCGGCCATGATCGCCGAAGAGACCGTCCAGGGGCTGTTGCGCCTAGGCATCATCCATGAGACGACCCTGCCTTACTCACCATATCAAAATGGCAAGCAGGAGGTGTTCTGGGGTCAACTGGAAGGTCGTCTGATCGAGATGTTTCGGGGCATGGAAAACATCTCTCTGACCCTCCTCAATCGTGCCGGTCAGGCCTGGGTCGAGCAGGATTACCACCGCAACAAGCATACTGAAACCGGCGTCACCCCCCTGGAACGAATGATCAGCGGTCCGGATGTAGGACGTCCTTCCCCGGATGCCGACACCATGAGGTTGGCCTTCACCCGCCAGTTGACCCGCACCCCGCGCCGCAGCGATGCCACCGTCGTAGTCGACGGCATCCGCTATGAACTGCCGGCTCGTTTTGCCCACCTGCGCAAAGTCACCCTACGGTCGCCGGAATGGGACAAGAGCCAGATGACTCTCGTGGATCCCAAAACCGGAGGGCCACTGGTGCGTCTGCTTCCACAGGACAAAACAAAGAATGCCAATGGATTGCGCCGGGTCATCAATCCGTCGGCAGGTGCCGACAATAACCATAAAAAAGGCAAGCCTATACCTGCTCTCCTGAAAAAATGGCTGGCCGACTACGCCGCCACCGGGTTGCCCCCGGCTTATCTGCCGAAGGAGGAAAACGATACATGAACGAACACCACATCCGATCCCTGTACGGACTCAAATACAATCCCTTTTTACCCAATTTGCCTGCCGAAGCTATTTGGGTGTTGCCCGGCGCTGAAACCTTTGCCCACCGTATCCAGTCAATGGTCGCTCAGGGCGGCTTCGCTTTGATCACCGGAGAACCGGGACAGGGAAAAAGCAAAACCCTCCAATGGATTGCCCAGCGGCTTCGTCTTATGCCGGATCTTGTCGTCGGCATTATGGAAAGGCCCCAAAGCAAACTCGCCGACTTCTACAGGGAATTGGGAGAACTCTTCGGGGTGGGCTTGACACCATTAAATCGCTACGGCAGTTTCAAGGCTCTACGCACAAAATGGAAAAATCATTGCCAATCCACACTGGCAAGACCCGTACTCCTTATCGACGAAGCCCAGGAAATGTCCTCAGCCTGCCTGACCGAACTGCGCTTGCTCCAAAGCATCTGCTTCGATTCAGACAGCCTTCTGTTCACCATCCTGTGCGGCGACGAACGCCTGCCGGAGCACTTCCGAACCCCGGAACTCCTCCCCCTGGGAAGTCGCATCCGCACCCGGCTTCACCTGACACCCCTCAGTCCGGAACAACTCCAGGATTACCTCTACTTCGCCCTCGAACAGGCCGGTCATCCCCATCTGATGACCAAAGAACTGATCCAAACACTCGCCGCCCATTCCATGAACAATCTGCGCGCCCTCAATCACATGGCCGCAGATATCCTGGCTGTCGCCGCCGATCGTAACCTGACGAAACTCGATGAATCGCTCTTCTTTGAATTGTTCGCTCCAACACCGGCAAAAACGCGCCGCACCAAGACTTCACAGGCATAAGCATCTAATCAAATTTACCCCGGGGGGGGAGAACAACAAACTCCCTCCGGCATTGAGAATATCAACAATACGTATGGCCACTATGTCTTTCAGAAGGATTGAAATCGAGGAAAGCGTCGTACTCGTGAGACTACATCTATATAACCGAGGCAAAAACCATGGGGCTAACGCCATACACCAAAAGATGAGATCTCTGGGAATCTCACCACCGCCGTCCTTCTCAACTATCACCCGAATCCTGAACCGACGTGGTTTGACGAACGGATGTACAGGTCATTACTCTTAAACTCCATTACTTTTTGTGGCAAAATGTCCCTCACCTATCGTGGCAACTCTCAAGAAAGGCTCTTTACCACAAGTACAATCCCGTGATGATCGTGAGCGCCTACGGCTTCGTCATCGCCATCGCCTCCTTCCTGTTCCTCTACCTGGGCTTCAAGATCGACCAGTACTTCGGGACTGCCCCCAACTTCATGTTCGGGATGTTTTTCCTGGCCCTCTTCCTCTCCATCGGTCGTCTCTATCAGGAGGCCTGGCTGAAACGGAAAGAGGTGTGACGGGAGCATCAATACCTCAAAGACGCGTCTGGTGAAGACCCGTCTCCAAGACAAACAAAGCCCGCTGATGAAACCGGTTCGTCAGCGGGCTTTTTGTTTATTGCAGGGCTTCCGCCGCTATCTTCAAGAGAAATTCTTGAAATCCCTTATCGTGCTCGATGGAAAAGGACTCCTCGAAGCCCCTGTCGGAGTTGTCGAGGAAGAAGCGCTTGGTTTTTTCCAGGGCCAGTTGTGGGGCCGCCATTATTTTACCGGCGATTTCCCGGGCTCGCGCCAGTAATCTATCCACTGCGACCAGTTCGTTGACCAGACCAATGCGATACGCCTCGGCGCCGTCGATGATCCTTCCGGAGAGGCACAGTTCCCGGGCCAGTCCAGCGCCGATGAGCCACTTCAGGGGAGTGAACAGGGTGGGGGAGCCGAACTTGATCTCCGGATGGCCGAAGCAGGCTTCAGGGCTGCAGATGCGGATGTCGCAAAGCTTGACGAGGTCAAAACCGCCCGCCAGGGCGGGACCGTTGACGGCGGCGATGGTCGGCTTGGGGAAATACCAGATATCCCGGTGATAGGCGGACGAGGTCTGATAGAGATCGTGGATCAGGGCGGGTTTCTTGAATTCACTGAGATCGAAGCCGGCGGTAAAGGCGTTGCCGGCCCCGGTCAGAACCAGGACCCGGACGGCCGGATCGGCTTTCCAGGCCTTCAGGCAGGAAGATATCTCCCGGCGCATTTGGATGGAGACCGCATTGCGCTTGTCGGGACGATTGAGGGTCAGGATAGCGAGGCCCTCGTTGTTTAGGTCGGTTAGAATGGTTTCAAAAGGCATTGCTTCTACCTCCTCCAAAGGGGCAAAAAATAACGCCCCCGCCTCGCTGGGGAGGGGTGGGGGCGATATGTCATTGTCTTCCGGTAGTCTCCATCAGGTAATCGCTGTGGCGGTCGGTCTGATGGAGATCCTCCCCTTGCTCCGCCCGCTGTTCCCGTTGCGGGGGGAAGGGCGGGGATGGTATAGGGTTGTTGGTTACTTCAATTTACTCAGGATGTCCCGAGCGATGATGACGCGCTGGATCTGGTTCGTCCCTTCATAAATCGAGGTGATCCGGACGTCCCGGGCGTGGCGTTCCACTGGGAATTCCTTCGTGTACCCGTAACCGCCGAGGATCTGGATGGCGTTGTAGCAGGCCCGTTCTCCCGCTTCCGTGGCGTAATACTTGGCCATCGAGGCCTCACGGGCGAAGAAGCGCCCGCACTCTTTCTGGTAGGCCGCATTCATGAGGAGCAGGCGGGCCGCCTCCAGTTCCGTATAGGACTCGGCGATCATCCACTGGATGGCCTGGAAGTTACTGATGGACTGATCGAACTGTTTCCGCTCGACGGCGTACTTGGCGGCGTATTCGATGGCCGCCAAGCCGCAGCCCAGGCCCAGGGAGCCAATGCCGATCCGTCCGCCTGCCAGCTCGCCCACGGCGGTGCGGAAGCCGTCGTTCGGCTTGCCCATCATGGCGGTTTTGGGAATTCGGCAGTCTTCGAAGAGCAACTCGTTGGTTGCCGACGCATGCTGTCCCATCTTATGCTCCGCCCGGCCTACGGTGAAGCCCGGAAGGCCGTTTTCTACGAGGAAGCAACTGATGCCCTTGCCCTTGGGGGCGGCCTTGTCCGTAACGGCCCAGACGACAAACACCCCGGCGTATTCGGCGCTGGTGATGAAGATCTTGCTGCCGTTCAAGACCCATTCGTTGCCGTCCAAGACGGCGGAGCAGCGCATCCCCGCAGGGTCCGAACCCGCTGTCGTCTCCGTGAGGCCGAACCCGCCGGCATAGTACTCTCCGGAGCAGATCTTCGGAATGTAGGCCCTTTTCTGCTCTTCCGAGCCGATGGCCTGGATGACCTCGCAGACCATATTGCTCACGGAACAGGTAACGGCCGTAGAGGCGCAGGCCCGGGCGATTTCCGTGATGGCGAGACTGAAGGCCACCGCCCCCGCCTCCGAACCACCGTATTCCGATTTGACGGCGATACCCATCAGACCCAGCTCGGCCAGTTTTCTCAGGTTCTTCAGGAAGGTTTCACGGTCTCCCTCCTCATCTAGTTTTGCGGCCACTGGTTCCAATTCCGACTTGGCAAAATTCCGGGCCGTATCCTGAATCATCTTTTGGTCTTCCGTTAAATCTAAATTCATTGCGTCTTTTCCCCTTCCTGTATGATGATTATTGACGCCGCTTGTTCGGAAAACAGGCGGGTAATTTCCCAATTATTGTCGGTGTAGGTAAAAAAGAGGGGAAGCAAGCTTCCCCTCTTTTTCGTCATGTGTCGTTAGCCTTTGTCGATAATGGCCTGAATGTCAGGCGTGTAAGGAGTTTTTGCCGGCAGAAAGATCAACTCCGGATCCACGAATTCGCGGAGGACGAAGAGCTCCTGATAGGTCGGACGAGGTGTTTCGCCTTTTACCAGGGAAACGTTGAGGTCAAAGCCGCAATTTTCCTTAACCTGCTCCACCGTCACGCCGGGATGGTGAGTTTCCAAATAGATCTCACCCTTGTCGTCGAAGCGATAGACGCCCATGTTGGTCACGACGCCGCAGGGGCCGGAATCCGCGTAAGGCGTACCTTTCCATACCTCTTTTTTCGGTTTCCACTCGTTGGTCTTGAAATCCCAGCACCACCAGCCCGGGGTGGTGGTGTAGTCGTTCCTCTCGACGAAGCGGCGTTTTTCCTGGAGGATGATGTAGGCCACGCGCTTGGACAATGTTCCGATGTCGGAGTTGCCGCCCGATCCGGTGAACCGGTGGGAAGGATTGAAGTAATCACCGATGGAGGTGACGTTGACGCCGCCGTACTTGTCGATGGCCGCGCCGCCGAGGAAGCCCAGAGACACGTAACCCTGCTGGAGGTAATACCCGAAGGTATCCACGAGACCGCCCAGCGTCGAGCTCATGTTGGCTGCCCGCTGGTCGCAGACGGACATGGGGACGTGCATGGTCTTGCCGTCGCAGATGCCGGATTCATAGATCAGCAGCGCATTGGGAGCGGTGGTGAAGTTGGCCGTCATGATGCCCACCATGGGCAGACCGGTGCCGGCGAAGACGATGTCGTCGTTGCGGACCTCGTGGGCGATGGCGATGGCCATAAGTTCCGGCAGGATGAATTCCCCTACGTTTGCCGGCGTATTGGGAATCTGATCGATAAGATCCATCAATTGTTCCATTGATTTTGCCATATTAATTCTCCCCCCTTTCTCTTAATAACCGCTGCGGGCCACGGACAAGGGCATCTTCATCCGGGGTGCGGGTTTCTTGCCTCTCAGCATGCGGGTGCTGTATCCGGTGCTTTCCGCCTTCAAAGAGAGAAGCTTTTGTGCCCCCAACTTGATTAGAAAATCTTCCCAGGAGGCCGGCCCGAATATCCATTCATCCAGCCATTTCTTCAGATCGTCGGTATTTCGGGAAGCGGCGTCCATACCTCTCATAAAGGGTACATCATAATCGTAGTAGTATGGTACCGAGCTCGGGAAGGCACCCCAGGGGCATTCCACGATAGCGTCAACAACAAAGTAGGGGATCTGGTTTGCTTCGGGATATTTTCTCATCTCTGCTTCGGGGACGATTTCCTCGGCGATGATAACGACCTTTTCACAGGCAAAGGAGAGTTCCTTGTCGATGGTGCCGACACCGCGCCAAGTCGCCGTGCCCTTGTCACCGGCCTGGGATACATGGATGACCGCCAGATCCGGACGGGCGGCGGGCAGAAGGACGCACTCGCCGTCACCCCAGAAGGGTTCGGTCATCTGGATAAATTTCTTCAAGGGGATATTGGCCACCTTGCCATCTCGCTTGCCGGCCTTCCCCAAGGCATCGTATTTCTCGCTGTAAAGGTCTGATCCCAGGGGCGCATAGTAGGGAATGAAGGGGGCGCCGATGGCGCCGGCGAGGAACCGCATGGCCATAGCGCCATGAGAGTAATCCTCGAGGATGATCTTGCCTTCTTTATAGTTCCGGTTAAGATTGACGTCGAGCTTACCCGCCATTTCGCCCCAGCCCATCCAGTCCGTTTCATAGACGCTAATGGCGTTAACGGCATTAAGAAGCCAGGTGCAGCAACTGCCGTGTCTGTCGATACAATGAATATCTTTGACCCCCTGCCGGACCATTTCCCAGGCGAAGGCCATCGGATTTCTGTTGAAACCGGTAAAACCACTGAATGCTACTTGAATTCCGCTTTGTGCGTATTTCTTGACCGCTTCGGAAAGGGTCAAGATTTCAGCGGTTTTTGACTTCCCACGAATTCTTGCCATAACTACCTCCTTTTATTGTTGATTAACCCCCTACACAAATAAAGAAAAAAATAAAAAATCCCCCTTTCGTTTCACCTCCTTTCATCAAAGAATCCAAAACCTGTTGGACAATCTATTAACTTATGGTGATACTTAAAATATATATAATCAAATACTTTTGGAAGATTTGCGAACTTGCCAGTGAACCTAAGAAGCAGTTATTTTATATTGAATCCCGCTTAAAGAGTCAAGGGAAAAATACATAAATTTTGCATTTTTCCCGTAAAGATTATTAAAGTTGTTTTCGTTCCTGCCCCTGGTCCTCATCAGGGACCATTTCCGCCGCCAGTTGCCCGAGAAAATCGCCGGGGATTTCGTCGCGGATATCCGGGAGTTGCTTTTCCACCGTTTCGCAGTAGGCGTGGATGAAGCCTTCATAAAGGGCGATGAGATAAGATAGGCCGCCGTCGGGGTTTCCCTGGCAGATTTCCTCCTGCATGGTCGCGATGATGAATTCATCCTCCGCAAGCTGTAGAGAAGATTTCTTGAGGATATGGAGATATTGAAATGGATCGGCCAGATTCAGCTCCTGCAGGTGACTCAACTGGAAAAAAACAAGATAGCAGTATCTGGCCCGCTCGAGAATTTCCGCTTCCGAGAGCATTTATTCCCGTCCTTACAAAAAATGATAGAGTCGTTCCCCAACGCGGGTGGGGTCGAATCCATAAACCTCCATCCCGGGGATGATGACCCGGGCGGTAGGAATCTGGATTTCATCTCGCGTCAGGTTAATCACGATTACCTGGGACAGGCCGTGTTCCCGGAGCCGCGCAGAGACGGAAAGGATGTCCGCGAGGATGTCGTCGCTGTAGCCGATGGCTAGTTCAGAGAGGCTTTTAGTCGGCGGATCGTCCCCCAGGACATCTCCGGCGAAGGCCTCGAACAAATACAACGGTCTGGCTTCGATGAGCCGGCCGACGCCGTGCTGCTGAAAGAGGAGTCCCCGGGTGGTGGCCACTTCCATAAGCGCCCGGGACGCCGCCGCCTTCGGATCGAGATGGGCTCCGAATCCCTCCATGGGCATGAGCATGTCGATGGCAAGATCATGAGCCTTGGCAGTGATGACGGGGATGCCGAGATCCAGGGTGTAGTCCATCAGGGCAACATCGATTTCCGCATCCCGTAATTTCCCGGCGATGGATAAAAGAAAGTCGTTCTCCGGTACGTCTTCGATGGATACCGATTCCGCGGCCAGGCGGCCGAATTTTACAATACTCCAGGCATCGCGCTCTATCACCTCCAATAGCCCGTGCAATACCGCCTCCTCCATGGTGTTGCCGGCGGCGACGCCGTTGGTGTGGGTGGCCATCAGTTCCGGATCGTCGAGACCAAAGGGGTGGTAAACGCTGCAAGCGGGAACGAGTATGGCTTCTCCGGAGTCGAGATCGAAGCCTTCCACCCAGTGATAGCTTACGTCCTCGCGAAAATCGTTGAATTTGGGCAGGATCAGCCTTTCGGGATGGAGGACTCGACAACCGGCGGAAAGTTCCCGGAAACTCCCCTTGATCAACCGGTTTCGGTCGCAATCCCGATACTCCGAGGAGTAGCGCTCAATGGCCTCCATGGTAAGTGATACCTGGGCCTGGACCCTGGTCAGTCCCTTGCCGGTATGGTAGGTCCGCGATGCGTCGGGACGGATTCGGGAACAGGTGAAGACGGGCAGACCGATTCGGTCCCCCGCCGTGGCGTCCCGGAAGTCTTCCATCCCCAGGGCCTCCTTCATGGTGGCGATAAAGGCCAGCGTTTCTTCCGGGGTGCGGGAGCGGTGGGTATCCAGGATGTACTTTTTGGGACAGGACCGGAGCTGAAAGGGACGACTGTTCATAATGAATATAAATCCCTTCGCGGTGTTGGCGGGGCGTAGCCGCTTGTTTGTTTATTTTGACGCACGATTTGGTAAGGGCCGTGATTTCCGCGGTGAGCGGCACGAAAATCCTTTCCTATTAGATGGTATAATTGACCCGGTACTTTCTGTCAACAGGGAAAAAGACCCGCGGAATCACGGCCCGTGGGAAAACGAAGCTTGACGACATCGTAAAAAGTCCATGCCTCTGGATCTTTTTACTTCGTCGTCTCCATTATAACTATTTACGCATTCATCAAGCTTGAAATTCATCAATCGCTGCTGGCCGTGGCTGCTCTCGCGGCGCCTGGTCCGGAATTCCTTGCCCGGGATGCCTGTCAATCCCTCCGGTTTATCCAGTTCTCCATGCGGGCGGCTTCCGCCGTCCACGCGTGGGAGCCACGCAGGGCGAGAAAAGCGGTAAAAAGCCGATCCATGACCGCCACGGCCTTTTCGATGAGGAAAATTCTCTCCAGCAGACGCCCTTCCGCCGCGATCTCCCCGTTTTCTCCGAATTCCTCGGCCGGGGCGGGAACTTTCATGGATTGAAACTGGAACAGATCGGCCTTGAAGGTAAATTCCCATTCCGCGGCATCTATTTCCAAAGAAAGGCGGGCCGCACGGATTTTTTTTCCCTGCCGGAGGGCCTCCTTACCTTCTAAAAGAGAGGCATGCTGCCCCTGACAAACCACCGATTCCGCGTAGTCTCCCTGGCCCGATTCCAGGACCAGACGACGGACAAACAGCAGCATGATCTCCTCATCCCCGCCGAGATCGATGCGGCCGTTGCGCTCTTCGCTCTTGAACCACAGCCAGGTCAGAAACTCCCTGCCCGGTTCCCGGGTGAGAAAATCGGCCGGTTCGTTACCATCAGAAAGAGCGGCCGGGAGCGCGTCCACCCAGGGCGTGTATAGGGACAACCCCATGGAAAAGGTCTCGCGAAAGAAATCCTGGAATTCCTGGAGCACCTTTTCCCCATGGCCGGCAAACCAGATCATCCCTTCGGAGAGGTTCCAACAGCAATCGAACAGGGAAGGTATCGGCAGGGTCTGTTTGAGCAGTTCCTGATGAACTGCTCCGTGGAGGGCCTCCTTTTCCTCCCGGTACAGTTTTTTCCCGCCCCGTTCTCCCCGCAGACGCTGTTCCGCCTCCAGGACCCGCAGCCGCAGCAGGGCGCCGGGAACCTTCTTCCGGTCGATGCGCAGGGAAAAGACCCGGTAGTCACCCAGGGTATGACTGCCGTATTTGAAATCGTTGTCGAGGATGTCCTGAAGGACGGTCCATCCCTGCGACTTATCATCGTTTTCCGGGAAGAAATCACGAAAGGCGAATGCCTTGACGCGGTCGGCAAAGGCGATGGAAAAATCGGGTGGGAGGGGATCGGCAACGCGAAGGCGCGTAAAGGTCAGAGTTCCTTTTTTCAGGCTCATGGACGGTTTCCTTTCTTGAATCTATGAGGGTTATATTCCCCGAAGCTTGCTTTGTTCCTCGGGTTTTAGATACCCCGAAGCTTGCTGCGGGGTAGTTCACTGGCGTAGAGCCTTATATACGACCGGATCGATATTTGCAATCCGGAGCGGGGAAAAAAGGACCATCAATTGCTCATCGATGTACTCCCGGAACTGTCAAACTATAGGACTCTCCTGACACAGCCGGGGGTTTGTTCAGGATAATTGCGGATGATCGCCCACCCGGTGCAGCAAAGACGGACAACTACAGATTGTCGCCGCGGCCGTTGTGACGGTCCGGCGATTCATTCGGCACTGGAGGACGGATTGCGATTATCCGTTGCGGGCGGAGTGCGCCCATCGATCGGAGCGGGAGTGAGGTAAAAACCCCTCCCGCCCCTTCATGATCAGTCATTCCGGAGCATGTCGTGGCCGGCGTCGAAGGCCTGGAGATTGATGTCCCGTTGGCCGGGGGGGAGGCGCCGGGCGATGGCTTCCTGAAAATCCTCCCGCTGGAAGGGGACAATGTTCAGGCGTCCCAGGGCGCCGAGCATGACGATGTTCAGCAGGATGGGATTTCCCAGGGCCACCGCCCGGGCCGTGGCGTCGATGAAGTATGCCGCCAGGAAGAGACGGCGGACCGCTGCTTTTAGCTCCTCAAGAGGGGGGTAATCCAAATCTCCCTTGATCACTCCCACGGGATAGATGGGATGGGTATTGGTCAAAAAGACCGTGTCGGGGTTGCCGTAGCCCGCAACGACACGTACGGCTTCCACCGGTTCCAGGGAAACGACGACGTCCGCCCGTCCCCGGGGGATCTGGGGGCTGCTTACGGCCTTCCTCGAGACCCGCAGGTGGCTCATGACCGATCCGCCCCGCTGCGAGGCCCCGAAGGTCTCGCCGATGGTGACCAGATATCCTTTTTCCGCCAGCATGCCGCCCAGGAGGCGGGAGGCCAGCACGTTTCCCTGGCCGCCCACCCCGGTGATGATGATGTTGTAAGGATCTTTTGCAAGTTGCATGTCGGACATGATCAGGCTATCTCCTTTCTGACGATGGCCCCGGCGGGGCAGATGTCGGCGCAGACTCCGCAGCCGACGCAGATGATGTCGTCGATGCGGCTGACCTTTTTCTCCCGGTCCCAGACCAGGCCCGGACAGCCGAAGATCCTGGTGCAGAGGCGGTTACAGCCGCAGTCCTCCCCGCGGCAACGCGATTCGTCCACAACCATCTCGTACTTCTTCTTGCCCCGCCGCTCCGGGCTCAGGGCGCAGGCCTGGCGGAGAATCAAGACCTTGGCCCCTTCAGCGTATTCCAGCAGATGGTTGAGCTTCCGCCGGGTCTTTTCTAGGTCGAAGGGGTCGCACACCTCCACCTTGGCCCCCATGGCCCGGCAGAGCTTTTCCATATCCAGCGCCGGGGCCGGATCGCCCAGGACGTTGGCCGGGGAACCCGGATGGGGCTGGAAGCCCGTCATGGCCGTGCCCCGATTGTCCAGTAGAACCATGGTGATGGGTGACCGCTGATGGATGGCGTTGGCCAGGGCGGGCATCGCTGCATGGAAGAAGGTGGAGTCGCCGCAGACGGACAGGACGGGTTGATCCATGCCGAAGTGCTTGAGCTTGCCAAAGCCGCTGGCAATGCCGCTGCCCGATCCCATGGCGTGGAGGGTCTTGACGGTGCTGAAGCCAGCGGGGAGGGTGCCCATGACATAGCAGCCGATGTCGCCGCAGACGAATCCCCGACGGCCGTCCAGTTCCAGGGCGTTATGGATGGACCAGTAGGAGGCCCGATGGGGGCAGCCGGGACAGAATGTCATCCCCCGGGGCGGGGCGTAGCGAACCGCCAGATCCTTTAGCTTTCCGGAAAATTCATCGGTCAGGGGCTCATAGGGGATTGACAGCAGCGCCGCCAGGGCGTTGATGACGAGGTCGGGATTGAGCTCCCCCACGGCGGGCAGATGGCCCGATTTCTTGCCGTAGAACGTCTTGACGCCGATCTCGGCGGCCGTTTCGGCGGCGATGATCTTGACATGGTCCTCCAGGGTGGGGGCCACTTCCTCCACGAAGAGGATGCGCGCTGCCCGGGCGAGATGTCCGGTCAGGAGCCGCCGGGGCAGGGGCCAGGTCGTCGCCAGTTTGAGGATGCCAACCCGTTCTTCCAGGCCCAGAATCGCCACCGCCTCCCGGCTGTAAAGGGAGCAGACGCTGCTCGTGATGATGATCAGTTCCGGATTCTCCGGTCCCGTGTAGGTATTGAAGGGACAGGTCTCAAAGATCTCCGCCGCCTTTTTCAGCTTTTCCAGTTGCGGTCCGTGCTGCAGCTCCGGAGCGGCTAGGATCATGCTGATTACCGGTCCGGTGTCGGGATCGAGGAGCAGCCCGTTGTAGTGGAAGACCGCCTGGGCGGCGGTGTCCGGCAAGGGTCCGAAGCGGACGTTGCCGCTAGCATGGGACATCCGGGTGACGCTACGGACCATGACGATGTTCCGGATCTGTTCGGAGAGCGCGAAGGCCCAGGGAATGATGTCCTTCGCCTCCTGAAAGCCTCCCGGTTCCAGCAGCGGGATCTCCAGGAGCCGGGCAAAGAGCCGCGATTCCCCCTCGTTGACGCTGGAGAGGGCGCCGGGATCGTCACAGGATACAAGGATCATTCCCCCCCGGGTGCCGGAACTGGCCAGATGGAGGAGAAAATCGGAGGCCACATTGACGCCGTTCTGCTTCATGACGCAGAGGGAGCGCAAGCCGGCGAATGATCCCGCCGCCGCCACCTCCACGGCCACTTTTTCGTTGGTGGACCATTCCACATACAGATTGCGTTCTTTGGCCACTTTCGAAAAGCTCTCGATGATCTCCGACGAGGGGGTGCCGGGATAACCGGCGGCGATGTTGACGCCGGCCTCCAGGGCGCCCCGGACGATGGCCTCGTTGCCCATGAGGAGATGCTGGATATTTTGTCCTTCCTCAATCAGATAAGACATGACGCCTCCTTGACTTGCCGCGAATGACCGCTTTTCTGCCGCTCCTCCCCCACAGGATGCGGGGATGTCGGGACCTCAGGGGTATTCTCCATAATTTGCCTTATAATTTCCTCTTTCAGGCGGAGGCAGGCCGCGCCTTCCTCTCCGTTGAGCCTTCCCGTTTCGAGACAACGGCGGACACCGCGCTGCTTCTTGTTGGCCGCCGCCCACTGTAGATGCGCCCGATTCTCCGCCGGCATGTCCTCCCGGATCAGATAACCGTCCTTTTCCGCCTCCCGGACGATTTTCTCGCCCCGGGCCGTGCGGACGATGAGGGTGTTGCGGTCCGGCCGGCCTTCGAGGACCCCTACGGAGACATCGGCGAATTCGGCCGTCATGTCGATGCAGTACCCGCAGCCCGCCGGGACCAGCGGCCTGATCTCGTCGAGGGGAAACTCTTTCTTCCCGTCCCGGAGGTAAACCTCCAGGACCGCCGCCGGGGGCGGGGGGATATCGACCTTGACGATGTCCCGCAAGGGGAGCCGGGCGGCAAGGAAGGCTTCGAACTGCCGGAAATCTAGGGCCCAGGTGCAGAACAGGCCGATCACCAGCGCCGCGGGATCCTGAAAAGACGGACGGTCCAAGGGGTTCATCCGCATCTGAGCCACGGCGGCGGCCTGGCACGGCGTGGCCACGATTCCCAGATTGTCGTAGCCGGCCGCGATGGCCCGGTTTAGGGCGGACAGGGTAGGGGCGGCGGCGTATTTGGACAGGCTGCTGCCGAAGACCGCCGCCGGTCTGGTTGCCAGGCGGGGGACGGGAAGGAGACCTTCGCGTCCCGTGAGGATGGCTCCCCGGATGCGTTTGGTCCGAAGGGCGTAATAGGCGAGGGCGGTAACTGTTCCCCCGGCCTGAAAGGGCTGTTTTTTTAACCGGTCGCCGGCCCGGGAGATGTGGATGCTCCGATGGATTCCCAGGGGATCGCCGTTATAGGGCGCGGCAAAGAGAAAGCGGCAAAGGGTGTCCGCATCAACCTCCACCTTGGGGCAGTGGGCGAAGCAGCGCCCCTCTTCCCGGTTGCAGGGGAACAGTTGCGCCGTTCTTCCCCGGTGGGAGCGAAAGTAGGGACAGAGATCGATACAGGCGCCGCAGCCGATGCACAATCCCGTCTGGAGGACCTGTTGGTTGAGTTTTTCGGAACCGAATTTATTCATCGTTGCTCCTCGCTCCTTGTTTTGCATTTATAGATCCAGCCGGTTAACCGGCCGGACTTCGCTTCCGCGATTCGGTCCCCCGATTAACGCCGCCCGCGCCATTTATCATCGCTGTTCTTTGACTGCCGGTATCAGCTCATTATCGCTCAAGGCCAGCTCCAAATTTCCGCAGCCTGCCGCTTCAATCCATAGAGAGTGGGAAATCAGTCCGTAGGCCTTAAAGACGTGGATCAGGCAAAGACCGGGAGTGCTCCCCTGTCTTTCGATCTGCGCTGTTTCCCAGTAGAGATGGATGCTGAGGTCACTGTTTACCACGGCATTGTGGAATAGCTTTATCTCCGTCAATCCACCCGCTTGATTAATGTCGGCCAGATGTTCCGTCAACCGCCGGAGGAGTGATTCCTGGATGTTTTCAGCCACTCGCAGCTTGATTATTTCCATCCACTTCATCATTGTTGCCTCCGGTCTCCTTGTCATAAATTATAGCATAGGGTGTGCCAAGAGATAAAATAAATAAAATCTTATATATCCATGATGCATGAAGAATTATTGCGAATAATCGCAAAATAGATTGCGACATATCGCAAGGTTTGTGTTAAACTGCGAGATATAGCAAAAGGAGGAGACGCCTGATGATCGATGAAAATGAATTCTTTCGCCAGTTGACCATGCGGATCTGCAGCTCGCTGGATATCGAGACGGCAATGCGCCGGTCCCTGGATTATTTTTCCCAGGTAATGCCGGTGGACCGGATTTACCTGCACCTCTATGAAAAGAGGATCGGCGCGGTGCAGACGATTGCCGAGGTGACGCCCTTCGCCAGCAAGACCCTCGACAAAGTGACGCCTTTGGACCCAGAGGGACGCGCCAGTCTGGAGCAGCCAGGGGTGCCGAATGTCCGCATCGTCAAACGTCCCGAAACCGATCCGGTGGTGAAGAAACTGGCGGCCTCCCTTAACATGCCGCAATCTTCATCGCTCCTTATGCGTTTGGTAATCGAAGGAGAACGCCTGGGAACACTGGCGCTGATGGCGGACGGCTTCGACCGCTATACGGAAGAACACGCCCGCCTCCTGGCGCTGTTGAACGAGCCCTTTGCCCTGGCCCTGTCCAATGCCCTCACCCATCAGGAGGTGCTCCGCCTCAAAGACCGGCTGACGGATGACAACCGCTATCTGCGCCAGGAGCTGTTCAGCATGTCCACCGGCGAGATCATCGGCACGGATTTCGGGTTGAAGGAGGTCATGGAAATGATCCGAAAGGTGGCGCCGCTGGAAAGCCCCGTGCTGCTCCTGGGAGAAACCGGGGTAGGCAAGGGGGTCATGGCCGGGGCAATTCACCGTCTTTCCACCCGGAGCAAGGGACCTTTCATTACCGTTAACAGCGGCGCAATTCCGGAAACGCTCATCGACAGCGAGCTGTTTGGTCACGAGAAGGGGGCCTTTACCGGTGCCATCGAGACCAAGCGGGGACGTTTTGAAAGAAGCCATCAGGGGACGATCTTTCTGGATGAAATCGGTGAACTGCCCCTCCCGGCGCAGATCAGGATGCTGCGGGTCCTCCAGGAAAAGGTCATCGAACGGGTGGGCGGTTCCAAATCCATCCCCTTGGACATCCGCATCATTGCCGCGACCCACCGCAACCTGACGGGAATGGTCCGGGACGGACGGTTCCGGGAGGACCTGTGGTTTCGCATCAATGTCTTCCCCATCCGTATCCCGCCGCTCCGGGAGCGAAAAGGCGATATTCCGTCGCTGGCCTTCTATTTCATCAACAAGAAGACCCGGGAGTTGAAGTTGACGGCGGTTCCTGAACTGGGGCCGGGGGCGGTGGAACGCCTGATGAATTATCACTGGCCGGGAAACGTCCGGGAGTTGGAGAATGTCGTCGAAAGGGAGATGATCCTGACCCAGGAGGGACCGCTTAAGTTTCTCAATCTTTCGGGGCCGGCGGTGGGAGACGGACCGGCACAGCAATCCCCCCGCCTGCCGGTGGCCGAGCCCCGCCGTCTCGATGACGTCAGCGCTCGGCATATCGAACAGATCTTGACGGCAACCGGCGGCATTGTCCATGGCCCCCGGGGGGCGGCGGCCCTGCTGGGAATCAATCCCAGCACCCTCCGCAGCCGGATGAAGAAACTCGGCATCCCCTACGGCAGGAAAAGACGCCCTTGAGCATCTGGGACCACCATGGCGTCATCGCTGCAATTTCGGCCCGGAGCTTTCCGATCTGCACCGGGGGAGGCATCGGAGACGATCGGGTTGATCTCTGCCCACAATTCAAACGGGGATTGTCTGTCAGGCGATGAACAGGTCTTTGGTGGCGAAAAAGGGATCGGTGGTCATGTTGATCCCCAGGCGGCGGAGACCAGCCTCGTCCCCCGGTGTGGGGATGTGGGTCATGTGGGCCTCGCAGTTCTTGAGATCTTTGAGCTTCTCCAGAGCCAACTGGGCGGCGGGATTGGTGGCCGCGCTGATGCTCAGGGCGATGAGGGTCTCCTCAAGATCGAGACTGACGGATTTTTCCTCGAGGATGTCCGTCTTGAGGGTCTTGATGGAATCGGTGATGTGGGGGGGTAGAAGCTTGATCTTGTCGGGGATCCCCGCCAGATGTTTGATGGCATGGATGACCATGCTGGAGGCGGCGTGGAGGAGGGGCGAGTTGCCCCCGTTGATGATGGCGCCGTCCTTCAATTCCAGGGCGGCGCCGCAGAAGATGCCCGCGTCTCCTTTTTCCCGTTCCTGGGCCTGGTGGGCGGCATTCCGGGCGGAAACAACCACGAAGCGGCGCTCTTCCGGCATAAGCTTGAAATCCTTCATGAACAGCTCCACCCGTTGGACGGTTTCCCGGTCGGCAAAGCCCATGACATACTCGCACCGGTAACGGAAGTAGCGACGGATGATCTCCATCTCGGCCGCTTCCCGGGTGATGGGGTCGTTGACGATGGCGAAACCGGCGCGGTTCACCCCCATGTCGGTGGGGGAACGGTAAAAGGAAGGTTCGCCGGTGATCTTTTCCAGGATGCGCCGGAGGATGGGAAATACCTCCACGTCCCGGTTGTAGTTGACCGCCGCCTCGCCGTAGGCCTCGAGGTGGAAGGGGTCGATGAGATTGAAGTCCCTGATGTCGGCGGTTGCCGCCTCATAGGCCACGTTCACCGGATGTTTCAGGGGCAGGTTCCAGATAGGGAATGTCTCGAACTTGGCGTATCCCGATTTCAGCCCCCGCTTGTAATCGTGATAGAGCTGGGAGAGGCAGGTGGCCATCTTGCCGCTCCCCGGGCCAGGGCCGGTGACGATGACCAGGGGCTTGTCCGTGGGGATGCAGGCATTGGCGCCGTAGCCCTCGTCACTGACGATGATTTCCACATCCATGGGATAGCCTTTGGTGAAGCGGTGGGTGAATACGGCGATACCCCGTCGTTCCAGTTTGTTTCGGAACTGGATGGCTGCCGGCTGGCCGTCGAAACGGGTGATCACCACGCCGAGAACGGGGATGTCCCAACTGCGCAAATCGTCAATGAGCTTCAGGGCGTCGGCATCGTAGGTGATGCCGAAATCGGCCCGGATTTTCTTTCTTTCGATGTCCCCGGCGTAGATGCACAGCAGGACGTCGGCCTGATCCTTCAGCTCCCTGAGAAGACGCATCTTCACGTTGGGATCGTAGCCGGGCAGGACCCGGGCGGCGTGATAGTCGTAGAGAAGCTTGCCGCCGAATTCGAGGTAGAGCTTGTTTTGGAACCGCGCGACGCGCTTCAGGATCTCCGCCGTCTGTTCCCGGATGTACTTTTCGTTGTCAAATCCCGGCGGCCCGTTCATTTGCCGACTCCTTGCCTTATCCCTGCTGATTTTGCCGAAAGCGCCGCCTTGACTATCCTTTTTTCCTCCGCTTGTAAAGACTTACTATGTATTTGAAGCAACATCACGTAATATGGCAATTAACGTCGGGCGATGCGCCCGAGGATTCAGAAAAGAGTCCTCGGGAGTCCCCCGCGTTTACCCGGAGGCGACCGCGGCCTCGGTTTCTCTGGCCAGATCGGCAAGGGCCGGGGCGATGGCGACGGGATAAGGCGGCGCCGCGGCCAGGCGGCGAAAATGAGCAGGCAGGGCTTTGAGTTGGTGTTGCGCGGAGGCCGCGATGGCGTTAAGATCCAGCGGGTCTTCGATACGTCCTCCCGCAGCCATGACCTGCTTCAGCAGGGGAGTCCCCGGGGCGGAGTCCGCGGCGATGGTAAGTAAATCACCCGCCATGATCCCGTTTTCCATCCGGCGATAGATCTGTTTGGCCCCGGGGAGGGTGACCTTGCCCGGGGATTTCTTCAATCGGGGCTTGCCTTCGTAGGACATGAGCTTATAGGCGCATTCCAGATAAGGGACATCGGCGGAGGTATCCAATTTCGTGCCCACGCCAAAACCATCTATGGGCGCCCCCCGGCCAAGCAGATCCCGGATGCTGAACTCGTCCATGTTGCCGCTGACAAAGATCTTGATTTTGGGAAAGCCCCCGCGGTCTAAAATGTTCCGGACCGCTTTTGACAGGGTAAGGATATCACCGCTGTCCAGGCGGACGGCGTTGACCCGGATCCCCTCCCGGGTCAGAAGGGACGCGGCGGTTACGGCCCGAGCGGCACCGGTGAGGGTGTCGTAGGTGTCGATGAGCAGGGTGGTATTGCCGGGGTTGCTCCGGCAAAAATTGATGAAGGCGTCGAGCTCGCTATGGTGGGCCTGGATAAAGGAGTGGGCCATGGTTCCGTTGCCCGGGATGCCCAGCAACGGCTCGGCGATGACGGTCGAGGTTCCCCTGAAGCCGGCGATATAAGATGCCCGGGCGGCCAAAAGACCCGCCTCGGCGCCGTGAGCCCGCCGGAGTCCGAAATCGACAAGTATGGCCCGATCGTCGGCGGCGAGGAAGCAGCGGGCCGCCTTGCTGGCGATGAGGATTTCGTACTGGAGGATGTTGATCAGCCGCGTCTCGATGAATTGCGCCATCGGCAGCGGGGCGACGATGCGTACCACCGGTTCCTGGGCGAAAAATACCGTTCCTTCCGGTAGGGCGTAAACATCCCCGGAAAAACGGAATCCCCGGAGATAATCGATGAGCCGGCCGGAAAACCGGCCGGCTCCGACCAGATAGTCGATTTCGTCATCCTGGAACCGCATCGATTCGAGACATGCCAGCAGGGTTTCCAATCCGCAGGCGACGAGAAAGCCCCTTTCCGGAGGCAGGTTGCGGACGAAAAATTCGAA
>Ga0209311_1000401_pt1 | contig 41114 bp, 53 predicted proteins | sample AD_UKC045_MetaG_FD_184417 | JGI IMG/M metagenome (GOLD analysis project Ga0209311, IMG submission 184417) | Active sludge microbial communities of municipal wastewater-treating anaerobic digesters from USA - AD_UKC045_MetaG (SPAdes) (version 2) | ecosystem: Engineered > Bioreactor > Anaerobic >... | reverse complement strand
TGTCATAAAATGGGGTTCAGAATCTATAGCTATACCATATATATCACCAGTAGATAATAGAGTACATCATTATTTTCCGGATAATATTGTTAAAATTAAAGAGGGTAATGTAATCACTACATATGTAATCGAGATAAAACCCCAAAAACAGACTCAACCACCGTCAGTTAAGAACCGTAAGAGTCAAAAGAATGTATTGTTTGAGCAAATGCAATTTGCTGTTAATAATGCAAAATGGAAGGCTGCATCAGAATGGTGTAATAAAACCGGTATGAAATTTCAGCTAATAACCGAAACAGAGCTAAAAATTTAGCCCCTATTTCTAGGGGCTAAATTTAGTGTTATATTTTATTCTGAGATATCAAACGATCTATATGTGCTTGAGCTTCTTCAGGTGATTTACCGCGTTTACTATATATATGTTTAATTAACTTAACCATCTGATCTCGCTTCTTACTAGCTTTACTGATTAATTCCGATGTGGGTATATCATCTTCTTCCTCATCTGATATAGTTTCTGCTTCCGGTGATATATCTTCTAATCGACTTTTAGTATTATTAGCATCGAATGTATCTGATTCATCTTCTTCTGGGGGTGGTACTGATGATCCCTCATCTTCGTCTTCGTCGTCTTCGTCGCTAGATTCAGGTGGTATAACTATAGGAGCATTTACATCCTCATCATCTGTGTCGGATATTTCTGAATCGCTGGGTTCATCCTCAGTGCTTGTATCATCTGTAGCAACGGTTATCACATTAGCATCTAACAAATTGCTGAATAATTCTTTTGCAGATGTAATATCTTCTGTGTCATCACTATTACGGACTATCACGTCAATAATGTCATTAGCTGTAGCCGGTACATCCTCAACGAAATTAGCTACTAACCGATCCACACCAGTTAATTCAGCTGAATTATATTCAGGATTCAATTTATATACTGTTACAGGTTTAGCATCAGCAATAGAAGCATCAGCACGCTCTATAATAAGGTTACATAATGTATCGAATTTAGAAAGACTCATACTATTATTTAGTTATATTAGGTATAATATTTGAAATACTTATGCTGTTGACGTTTTCCGTTAATTCATTCATGATATTATCATCACAGCTAACAAACTCACACTCATCTGTAATATACCACTCTAGCATTTTAATTCGAGTTTCACGATCGCCAAATATTTCAATTATAGGTGGACAATCATCTAATGGAAAGAATGTACCAACACCTAATTTTTGTGTATGTAATATAGATTTGAAAATATTATCAATCTCCTCTATATATTCTGGATCTATATCACGAAGTGCATCTGGAGTAATTGGTACTTTATGTACACTAGTAATCGGTATAAAGAATATTGCATCTAAAAATTTCATACATTCCTTAGTAATAGCAATAGTCTTTTTCACACCAGCATCAGACATACGATCGGGGTGTTTTTCATTAAGCCATATAGAATATACAAGATTATCAATAGGGCACCGATCAAATACTATCTTCTTCTTACCGTAATTATTCATTACTTGATCTGATAGTACATCAAGAATAGCTAATTGGCTAGGTTCATCTCCATCTTTATTAATCTTGAGACCTCGTTCTGTTATAATATCTCTATATGATTTTTCCGGTGTAGATAACTGAGGCCACCTCACCATCATATCTTTAATAAGTGTAGATTTACCTTGACATTGACTTCCAATTATCGCAATCTTTTTAAGTTTTGGTTGATTTAAATCGTATTTCTTTGACATAATATTAAGCTCTGACAGCCTTATTCCATAGTTGAAGGTGTAATCTTGAGCTAAATTTTACTACATACTTTTTAGCTAATTCAGCTATATTCACACTATTTGTTAATAACTCTTTTTGAGATCCAGCACATACCATAAACCATACACGATATCTACGGAACCAATCTTTAATATCTTCTGGTACTACTTCAGGGTTATTAATGTACTTATCGAATACTTCACGTACATCATCTTCATTTTGAATGACGAACTTGAACGATGAATTATTCATTACATGCCAGTTAAGAGCATTAACCTTAAATCTTATATTCTCATTATCACCATTACTCGATAATTTAGGAGATACTGTATATGTTGTACCCGGAACAATATCAGCTATTTCATCTAACGGAATTATAGTTCCGTTAGTCTCAAAATCAATATGAGGAGTAAAGCTCTTACCCCAGCGCTGTTTAGTGAATCTAAACCAATCAATTAATGCTCTTTGTTGTAGTAGTGGTTCACCACCTGTAATCTTCCAAATTGCACCACTCATTAATAGATCCTTGAATCCTCTCTTTTCGTATAACTCAGCTAACTGATCAAATGTAAGTTTATTTTTCACTGACCAACTACAATAACTATCACAACCATTAGGTGAATCTACACTAGCAAAACCTTTACATGTAAGATTACACATAGATAATCTCATAAATACTGACGGATAACCTACATAAACACCCTCACCCTCGAGTGTGTAAAAAATCTCCGGATCATTGTTTTGACCCGCTATAATCAATGAATCACTCATAATTATTCTCTTGGTAGTTTTACGTGAGGGATTCGATGATTAATTACATTATATGGTATTAACTCTTCATGTGTAGATCTAATGGGTGCAATACTAATACCACCTCTACGTGTATAAAACGCACAAACCATTAAACGATTAGGGTTAAGCTTATCATATAAATGCTTAAATATAGTCTCTACGGTCGGCTCATGGAAACAACTATGACCACGAATACTAGCTATATATTTGCTTATAGCCCCTAAACCTATATATTTATCCTCAACACTATATGTAATGAATAAATCACCATGATCTGGTTGATTGGTTATCTGACAACGAGAGAATAGATTTGATGTATGTATTCTAGAGTTATCCTTACCTAACCACCCTGTTACCTGTAGTAAATCCGGATTTTCATGATATTGTGTGTACGTCTCGGTATTTATTATCTGATCAATATTAGTGAATGAAATTAATGAACCGTTACCGTATGTGAAGTAGTCCGCTTGATTCATATAATCCTGACCAAACCGACTATCACTAATATTAATACGTACTACAGTATTCAATAGTTTAGATAAATCTCGCTCAATGATAGATTTAAGTTCTTCATATGCTTCTAGTATTGAAGATGCTTTCGTTCTTGTTTGGTTAAATGAGTTTAGATACAACTTTAAACTCTTACTCTCTACTATACATTCAGTATTACCATCATAAACTATTTTACCTACACCCGAAAACGGCTGACCATTATTCAATAGAGATGAAATTTCGTAACAATTCCATACATCATACGCATACTTCCACGGTGTATTATTACAGTCTACGTTAATATTATCTCTGTTAGGTTTACGTGGTACAGCTACTAGTAGACTTGGGTCGTATACTTCTGCGTATTCAGACTTTTTACCTAGATGTGTACCGGCTATTGAATTATCTAATCTGCTCATTGAAGTTGTTTTTGATATATTGAATAATTGATTCAACACGATGATCTCTATCACCACTAATATGAATCACATTAATATTATACTCTTTAATGTATTGTTCAAATACTTCTTTCACTTGATTAAAAAAATCAAGTTTAGTAGATCTAACATTATCAGTTACTACCGGTAATGTCGGATCTATGTAAAACATTACATCATAACCTAATTTAAGAACAAGTTGTTCAAATACATGTCTAGCATAATAATATACTGGTTCAGATATTTGCTTATTATACCTATATAATACTTCAGTATACACCATACCGTCTAGCATACATCTGTCTAATATTACGTTATTTTTAAAGAAAAAATGTTCAATATGCTTACTAATAACTAGAGATTGGCTAAAATCACTACCACCTTCATTAATTTCAATACCACGATCTTTAATACCGCGTGTTATATTTCCGAGTACAGTGAATTTACGAAATTCTGGTCTAATAATTAGATCAGAGCATAATGTAGATTTTCCTTGACTATGAGGACCTGTAATCGCTATTTTCATAATAATGAAGTAAAATACTTATACCACAAATCTATAGAATTGCTATGTAATTGTTCATAAACCTCTTCAAGATATAATCCAGATATTGATACTCTCTGTCTAGTCAATATCTCACCACAATCTACTTCAGGTGTAACTCTATGAATTATAGATCCACTAGTCGGTAGTTTTAAATTAAATGCTTTCTCTTGAGGATTAAAACCTTTTAATTCAGGATACGTCTCAATATCACCTGGATGTCCGTTTAATATGTAATATTCATTACATATTTCAGCTGGTATTACTTTCAACCAACCATGTAATGTAATAATAGGTGTACTAATATCACTTACATTATTATACACAGTAAATGCATGTCGATACTGGTCTATCGTCGGTGATTTTGGTAAGATATACCATTCACCGACATATTCATCTCTTAATTGTGTATTAACGTTACTGAACGGTGAATTAGATACTATTCTATCTGGAAATCTATGAAGCCGCTTACTCAATTCATAAATTTCTGACCCAGTACGACTAAATGCAGCTATCCAAGGTCTATTATTAATCATTTTTTAATATAATGAATTCTGATATCTAAATTGAATGATGTTAGAAATGGCATCTACTACCAGTTTATCAGTCTTTGGTGTATCTATTAAATCCTTAAATTTAGTAGACTCTTTATAGTCTATAGATTTAATATCTGATGGATATTTTCCACGCTTAATGGCATGTACCACAGGATTACTACTATCAAACGACTCTATATTTGAACCAAAACAAACATGCTTATAATATGATAATTCTTGCGGTAAGCTAATCCCAAGAAGATGTGTCGGTTTTTTAAAATTAAAAATACCGAACCTGTAAAGATATTCTAATACACGTTTACGACCTGTAGCATACCTTTCCAATTTATTACCGTCGGTACTATCCGTTAATTCATTAATATAGAGACTATAATCAAAACTGATAGCAATCTTATCAGCTTTATCTGACATATACTTATAACATTCAATAAACTCTTTAAGTGTACTACCCTGAGCTACACCTATACGACGACCAGGAATATCTCCAAAATCTCTTACCCATTTATCAAAATTAGACATTGTAGTATCAGCATCTTCTAATGCATCAGGTACTACATATTCATTAGGTTGAAGATTCACAATATAGTCGGCATATTTATCAGAGTCCATTGGAACACCCTCTTCAAATATACCATTATCAAGTAACACCCACCTACCGTTCTTTATAGCGCGTTTAAAGAAATCATAATATCCATCAATTTTATCAAAACAAACAGATAATGCATAATCGTAATCAGTAACCATTTGAACCTGATCTATGATAGATACAGGTGCTTCGTGAGCAATTGATATTTTATTCTTAGGTAACATATTTATATTTTTTGATTAGTAAAGGTGTATTCATATGCATCATCAATAAACTCTGAATGCATATCGCTAAATATAGCAGGATATTTACATTTGATTATATCACATATTTGATTATAAATCAATCGAATTTCCCATTCCGCGTGCCTGTTAGTACGTAATTGTATGATATGACGTAAAGATCTTAAGTTAAGAGATATACCTATTTCATTACTTTGACCATTAGGTAATATTCTACGAAGAGCAGATGTAATTTTCTTCTTTGTAGTAAAATCTTTTATATTCTTAACACCGATCTTATCTTCAATATTCTTATATGCTATCTCGAGATCGTTTAGAGTTTTAATAATATCATCCTTAACGGGATTTAAAATTGGATCATACACGAAAGATATTTCATCTGTACGTACATATCTACCAGACGTTTGAGAGTAAGCGGCACCCGCCCTATGTCTTACTTGCTCATGAGTAAACACGCGACTACAATCAGACACAATGAAATTAATATTACAATGTTCGAATACACTACCGTGACCAGAATCTATAGTACCTACAATATTACTATTAATATCACGAATCTTATTAATATTATTATTCTTACCTAGAGTGAGTGATGCATAACACATCTTAGCATACATACTACAAAGTATTTCACCATCTGAAAGACCTACACTCTTAGCTTCATCGATATCGTTGAGAAAGTCTAACTGATTAGTATCGGTTAAATACTGAACTATACCATCCATATTTAAAGCTGTATACCCCGTAAGGTACACTGTCGGTGTAACTAGTTTACTCATTGTCACTAGATTGTAGAGTAATCATTAATTTACTCCAGTCAGTATCTGGGTTAAACCCGGCTTTATCATCTATTAGTGCGTCATAGTAGAACTTATCACTAAAATCAGCCATGTGATCAGATTCTACATTTGGATTCTCATTAACATAATCAAAATATATGTTATGATCCACTAAAAATCCCATTAATCTATCAATATACCCCGGATAACTGGATGTATGCATTATCATAACAATATCCTCTCTAGTTGAAATATACTGTAGAACTTCTTCAGCATTACTATAAAATTCAAACTTATTATCATTATGATGTGTAGGTTTAATCATAGTACCATGCACATCTATTGCAAGATACATGAAATCCCAGTTATTATCCTTCATCCGTTTTAATGCTTTAGTAATATGTTCCATAGGATTGATATATACCGTTAGTATATGTACACACAATAAAGAGTCAAGAAAAAAACAACATTATACCGTTAGTACCATTAATCACGAAGTTAATGGTAATGAATGTATACAAGATACATTCATTGAATACATTAAAACAGTAGAGAATGGTAATAAAACAGGATTTAACACATCTAACAACCGTTGGATGCCGCATGAATCTATTGAGGGTGGTAGTTATACCATAGCGTATGGACATAAAATACAAAAAAATGAAACATATTTAATGAATGGTATAACCGATGATGAGGCTATAATATTATTGAAAAATGATATATATAAAGCGAGAATTAAAGCTAGAGTAGAAATAGACAATAAATATGGCACCGGTACTTTTGAATCATTGCCTATTAAGCATCAAGAGATGTTAATTGATTTTGTATTCAATCTAGGTGGATTAAGAAAATTTCCAAACTTAACTATGGGTATTGTTGATAATAATAAACATATTATCTGTAAGGAATATAAACGATATAGTTCAGGTAAAGAATTGATAGGTAGGAATAGAGCATTTCATTCTAGGTTTTTGCAATAAAAAAGACCTACCATTAACTGGTAGGTCTTTTTGTTATGGTGAGTAATGTATAATTATCGTATTAAGGAGTTTAATTCTTCAATGGATACATTACGATCGAAACCTCCCGTAACATCTTTAGTGATGACGCTGATGGCGTTGTGGGAGTGAAGTGATTCAAGATGAGATAGTACAATCTTAAAATCTAATATTCTATCGTCTTGATTTAATGCTTTATGGAGTAGTCGTGCAGAGTCCTCTACGAATTTAGGATATGATCCGTTAAGTTCAGCGAATGCCTGTTCATCTTCTCGGAGAACCATTACTTGAGTTTCCGTATGAAGCGCATTCAAACAAATTAAATGTAGATCTTCAATCCACATATGTTTATCGTACTTTACACTTACACGAGCAACAGATCTTTGAGAGTGTGGAATACCGTCTTTATTTCGATATTTTCGAGCGTGTTCAGCTAACTCTTTCGAGCATGGACATGAACTACTATATACGAAATCAAAATGCATTATACGATTTAACGTACCATTCTCTAGGAGTTCAAATTCAAGAGTTACGTTGTAATACTGATAACCATTCATATTACTACGCAACGACTTTTGTATCATGGGGTAATTAAAACTAAGAAAGATCTTAGCGTCATAACCACCAATTTTTTTTCTATATGCAAACAATACATCTTCTAATAATTCGGTAGTAAACTCTCGATCCTTATATTCGTAAAATGTACGAATAATACGGCTCATATTAATACCTCGGTGGATTGCAGCTAAACTAACAGTACCCGTTACACTAGTTTCTAGTTCAATTTTCGATCCATCTTTCCTATCATACTTTAATGGTAGTTTAAAGTTATGAATACCTACCTGCTCAATCTTTACTCGAATATCTTCATATAGATCATTTTGAAGGTCAGGTAAACTTTCCTTATATTCCGATGATACTACCAAATTTTTATCGTAAACACGATCAGGTGATCGATAATTGTTTGCATTTTCAGAGCCAAGAAGTTCTCTTGCAATGAGGTCTTTAGCGTTACTCATAAATTACTACTTATAATATACTAACAACTCAATATTTCAATATCTCAATTATTAGAAAGATTAAAATAATGTTTTCTCGTACTATTAGGTTCTGAATATACAACTTCTTTCATCAAATACACATAACCATTAAAAGAATCATTACCATCTAAATGTGGTAACGAATTCGGTGTAATGTATGCTAATGTCACATATGGATTATATTTATATTGATTAGGTTCAACATTACCCGGACCCAGATACTCTACGAGTGATGTATTAATCTCTTGTAGTTGCGGACTTTCAACCGTAATTTTTAATACATCTTGTGTAGGTTGATGAAACATACTTACAGATCTAAGTTTAACTACAATCATGGGTAACGACTCTACGAATTTCTGTATAGTAGATACCGGTACAGTATTTTTAATTCCGTATAATATCGTGATATGTTTTTCGTGTTCATGTTCTACGATACACGACTCAGGTACATTATCTTGAGTCCATTTAATGAATTCTACTGATTCCGATAATGTAAAGTTGACCATTAAGCAACCGTAACTTCCGGTGCCCTCATTTAGTAGATTATTTATCTTATCTTCTGTCTTACTCATTGTTAATAACTAATGTACCACCCATCAATTTTTTATCGCTTAGTAAATATGACTGATAATACTGACGATCGAAGAACGGTATTAACTCATATTTGAATCTAGTAATAGCGCCATCTGTCGGGTTTTGCTTTAGATGTATAATACCACCACCTACTTCCATTCTAAGTCTTTTCTTACGAGCGAATACGGTTTGATCTTGAAATCCGGGTAAACTTATTACATGTACGTTTCTTTCATACATGTAATTGTTTACATGGTAATGACCCTGTATGAGTATCTGAGGTTTTTCTCCGCCTTGAAACGCTTCAACTTGCTTTTGGCCGGTATATGATCTTGAATAAGCTGAACCCCCACCTGGGTGCTGAATCTTCATGACCGCCTTACCTCCCGGTACCGTCAGATCAACATCAGCCTCTACGTGACCGATATAAACTAAATCATCTCTACCCTGCTTCTTAGCCATCATCTCGAGATAAGCTCCCCAATTTAGACCATCTTTGATCCACCAACCCTCATGATCATCACCGGTAATAAAATACGTGGTTATACCATTACGGCGCGGATAATTGTCGATAACGTACTGAGCTTGACCGTCGGGAGTAGTGATAAATGTAGATGCATTATTAATTTTTTGTATATAACCATCAACTATGTTACCTCCATGAAATACATGCTTTACACCTTCTCGCTCAAATACATCGTAACATGCATGTAGTGCGTCTAAGCGCTCCTCTTTACACCCCAAGTGAGTATCAGCTACTACTCCATATTTTTGCCAATTACTGTCAAATATATCTAAACTTATTCTACCAAATGCAGGTTTTACTATACTCGCGATACCATTACTAATGGTAATATTTTTCGACTTCGATAAATCGAAAATCACTTTTTCAACATCTCTTGTAGTAATGTTATATTTATTAGCGAAATCTAGTATTACTACAGGTTGCTTTTTTAGTTGATTTACTATTACCTCAGGTATATTGATAGTAACTGAAGATTTAGTGGGTTGATGCTTCAACCTATCAATCTTACGCTCTATAGCTTTTAAACTACGGGTTTTTATTTTCTTAGCTATGTCAGCTAATTTAACCCCCTTAGATTTTAATTGTTGTAGTGTTTCAACTTCAGCTACAGTCCAGGGTGACGAATTAAACATACAGTAATATTTACAGTGATGTTATTTTATCAGCTGTATAGATCTACTACATATTGTAATTTTTTTAATACTTCTTCAGCGTTAGAAGTAGTCACTTCAGTATTAAATATAGACTTTTCAGTCGCTGGTATATTATCAGGATCTACACTAAGAGCTTTCAGTGTAAGTTCTACTAAAAATTTTTTACCCTCAGATGTAATATCTTGTTTTGGTTCCTGTATTTCTTCGGTAGACGGCACTTGAGGTTGTTCTTTATCTACCCCCGTCTTTGCTTCATCTGTACCGTCATTAGCAGGTGGATCATCTACTAAGTTACCATTTTCATCTACAGCTTCAGTAAGCGTAGATGAATACTCTCGATATAACGAAATAAACTTACTCATATTAAGCCGGGTTTGTTATAGTATTTTGCTTTTTCTTTAATTCTAAAGCTACAGCATCAGCAGCTTTCTTTTTTGCATTTACTACATTAGGATCATTGTCAATAACACTATCGATAGATGAAGTAGAGGGTGTAGTAGATGTATCGGTTGGTTTGTTAATATTGGAAAGCGGTGGTAATCCACTTTCTGTTAAATAATGATTTACTAATTGTTCAAATTTAGATGTCATAATAATTAATGATTACTTATAACCCCTCAACTATAATAGGTAATTGATATTTACAAAAAAACACCATTGCTATAGTTGAAACATACAATATAATCTCTTTACAAGAGAGGGAAGAACTATGAGTAATACCTAATATACTAAAGTATATCAGATATTATCAATCAAAAATAAAGTGCGGGTACTGGAATGGGGGTAGTATTGGAAGATGGGTAAGATTGGATACGTGGTAGTTATACGTGAAAATAATCAAAATATACCACAATATAAAGTATAATCAAAATATACCACAATATAAAGTATAATTCAAATATACATTAATCTAATATTTGAATTATTTATCTGATCCGAGCAAAATGAGGTTAAACCTAGTGCTTTTGCATATTCAAATAAATATCTGATCGATTTACTACGCTTTCTGTTAGATACTAAATCGAATGCATATTTTATATCATTACGTTTATTAGAATTATCTATATCTGAATACTTCATATCACATGACATATATAGATACACAGGTAATACCTTTTCTATTTCTAATAATACTTTTTCGATAAAATGAAGATATTCATCATAATTGATATAAACGAATAACTCATCTGAACTACATACAATATTAGGGTTACAGAATAGTATTTTATCCTTACGCTGTTTATTACTTGAACATTCTGCGCATATGTTAGACAATAAATAGTGTACTAATACTCGTTTGAAGTCTTTATCAATTTTTTTAAGAGGTATATCTCTACTAAAATAAAATTGAACAATATCTCCGTTTGTGTTAGAAATTACAGCTTCGGTATTTATTACGGTGTAATTATAGTACTGCTTACTGTTTGACATTGAGTATTAAAATTTGGATGTAGTTTAAGTATAGTATCTTTGTTTTTCTCAAAAAATCCATCATATTTACATAATACATAATCATCCTTATATATAGTATAACTACCTACTGGAATAAATAGATTTATATATTTTCGGTCAAATACTACATATGAACCGATATTATTAAATTTCATTACAAGAAACCAGTATTTATTTGATGATCCCTTAGCTTGTATTATCCATTTATTAAGTTGTTCATTATTATCATACAATGAATAAAAACTGAATGTCTTGTATGATTTCATCTCAAATTGAGTATGAGATAACTCAGATGGTACAATTAAATCACCGCAAGCTAATAGTTGCTGTTCAGGTGTCAAAAAAGACATACGGTATGAATTCATACCACCTATCATAGCACCAGAGTTAGGTACCCGCTGAAAGTTTAATCCGAATACAGATGTTAAATGTTTAGCAATCTGTCTCTCAAAAGCTTTACCTTTATTTTTGTTTGCATTACTCATATTAAATATCACCTATTGGTGTGCGTCTGATTATATACGGTTTGTTTCTCTTATTTTTCTTACCTAATATAGTAGGTACTCTACTATCACCTGGAGCATATGTGTCTGATGATTGTATTGTAGATGGTTGCGTATTACCTACTCCAGCGGAAGATGTTGTAATATTTTCTATTATTTGCTGATATAAATTACCGAATTTTGAATTCTTCATGGGATTTTTTTCAATCTTGATCTAATATATTGTAAACTACTTATAATATGGCTGAAGATATTCTAGATCTATTTAACAAGTATCAAGAGGAACTAAAAAAGGATGTTAATATAGATGAATTAAATATGAAAGAATCTGCATTAACAATAGCTGCTATTAAACATAAATGGGCAGGTAGGTTGATGAGACATAAACTAGATCTTAATCGAACTGAAAGAGCTAGAGATAAAGCTATTACTAATATAATTAATCAACTACAGAAAGATTCCTTAGTTAGTTTATCAATACCAGCTCTACGTAAGCAAGCTGAATCCCACGAGATTATACAGAATACAGATCAAACTATAGACAATCTTAAGTTGATAATAGAATATCTTGAAAAGGTAGAGAAGATTGTTAATAGCCTGACATGGGATATGAAAAATATAATAGATATAGTAAAGGCGGAAACATTATGAGTATATCTGTTACATTTGATTATGATATAAAGAAAAGAAAAGGTATCTTACAATCTATAGTATTTCCGGAAGTTCGTGAATATTTTAGTGTGAAAATACCTAAATTTGGAGCTGCTAGGTATAATAAACACATACCTGACAGAAAATATGTAATTACAGCAACGGGTAGGTTTGATGTGGGGTTATATTGGGAGATATACAAGTATATAAATCGCTCGTATGTTAATGTAGAGTTTTTATTTACTGATGAATTTCGTAAAGTTATATTGTTAAAATATGATGTATCAGTATCAAACCGAGGATTAAGAGATTATCAGGAAGATATAGTACAGAAATGCTTAAATTGCGGTATGGGTACTGTAGTGCTAGCTACAGCTGGTGGTAAAGCTCAACCGCTATCATGTAAGATAAAGACCCCTACTGGCTGGACGTTAATGGGTGATATAAAAATAGGTGATGAAGTATCAACACCAGATGGTAAGATATCAAAAGTTACGAATATATTTCCGCAGGGTAAAAAAGAAATATATAAGGTAACTTTTGATGATGGTAGATATACGGAGTGTTGTATTGATCATTTATGGAAAGTATTTTCATATACCAAATACAGTGGTTGGACTGATAATTGGAGTGTAGTTAGTACAAAGGATTTAATTTCAATATCTAAGCATAATACTAATAAGCGTAAGGATGGTGGCATGGCCGTTAGAGTACCACTAATCGAGAGTGATCCAACTCAGGATAAAGAATATCCCATACATCCATATGTTGTGGGATGTCTATTAGGGGACGGAACATTAACAAGTATAAGTATAGGTGTAACTTCAGCAGATAAAGAAATTATTGATAATATACAAGATCTGATACCATCAATATATCATTTACATCAATCAACTAAAATACATTATTGGATTACATTAAGAGATAAGAAACACACTAAATATAGAGGTTTTAATAATTTTGTTAAAAAAATTGGACTATATGGTTGTGATTGTTATAACAAATTTATACCTACTGAATATCTAAACGGTTCATTATCTCAGCGTATTAGTTTACTTCAAGGTATACTAGATACAGACGGTTACGTAGGTAAGGGGGGTGCTGTTAGTATATCTATTACATCTGAAAGACTAGCTAATGATATAGTTCAACTAGTCAGAAGTATTGGTGGTATATCTAGGATACGAAGAGTATATAAACCAACATTTACATATAATGGGGTTAAAAAGGTTGGGGTTGTAACATATACAGTATCAGTAATACATTCACAACCGGATATATTAGTTACATTAAAGAGAAAAAAAGATAGATTATCATGTGTTCGAAAAAATAGAGATTTAAAACTTAGAATTAAATCTATTGAAAATACTGGAAAGATAGAAGAGTGTCAGTGTATATCTATCGATAGTAAGGATCATCTGTATATTACTGATGATTATATTGTAACGCATAATACATTTACTATGGCTTCCTTAGTAGAGAGTATTAATCCGGTTAAATGTTTAATAATAGTACCAGATCCGGGGTTAGTAGAACAGACATATAATGATTTTATCAAATATGGTATAAAACCTGAACGTATATCCAGATGGACTGGCGTTCATGAAATACATAATGAAGCTAATATAGTTATAGCTAATAGAAGCATACTACAGAGTAAGTGTAGTGATACGGAGTGGATCAAATATGTAGATTTAGTATTAGTAGATGAAGTACAAACCCTAAAGAAGGATAATGGTATTACGGATATAGTGAGTAGTATCATCACACCACATAAATATGGATTTACGGGTACATTACCTGAGAATGATATAGATCGGTGGACTATTATGGGTATAACCGGTCCAATAATATATCAACGTAAAGCTCATGAACTTAGAGAAGATAAATATGTATCAGAAGTAAAAGCTCTGATATTAAAATTACACTATAAGAGCTTTATACCAGAAATAACTACTACACCGAATGAAGCGTATAGAAAGGAACTAGAATGGTTAATTCGTTCAGAATTTAGAACTAATACTATAGGTAAGATATGTGGTAATTTTAATAAAAATGCATTATTACTGGTTGATAGGTTAGAGCATGGAGAGATATTAAAATCGTATATATCCAACCTGTACCCCGATCGTCAAGTATATTTCATTAACGGTGAAATGGAGGTTGAAGATAGAGAGCGTATAAAGAAAATTATGGAGACGGATAATAATGTATTATGTATAGCAATGTCTAAGATATTTGCGGTAGGTATTAGTATTAATAATTTACATTATATCATATTCTGTAGTGGTGGTAAATCTAGAGTTCGGGTTATTCAATCGATCGGTAGAGGTCTCAGATTGCATAAATCTAAATCAATATTAACTATAATAGATATTGCTGATCAGTTGAAATACGGTATATTACATTCAGATAAGCGAAAGCTATTATATAATGAGGAAAAAATACCGTTTACTGAAATAGAATTAACAGAATCTTGACTTGATCATTATAGATATCGATATATCATATAGTAGATTTTATATACAATGAATGTAGACAATTTAACAGAGGATGTAAATTTTTCTAGTGATAATACATCACTATCAATACCATTATCAGCACCACCGAAAGATGATGTAGTTAAAGATGATAAACAAAAAGATGACTACGTAGATCGTAATCAGTTTAATGACGAAATATGTAAATTTTATAGTACCGGTATACCATCAGATACTTTAGGTAAAATGTTATATGATGTAGCGAACGGTCTAAGTCATAGACCTAATTTTATCAATTACTCATTTAGAGATGAGATGGTATCAGATGCTATGGTTAATATGCTTAAAGCTTTGAATGGTAAAAAATTTGATGTATCTAGAGGTTATAATCCCTTTAGTTATTTTACTTGCATAGCTTTTCATACATTTTGTACGAGAATAAAAAAAGAGAAGAAGCATAGAGATGCTATTGAAGCATTTCAGGAAGAATATTATCCGGAGTTAATGGACGAGAATCGCAAGAATAAAAAATCAAAATCTGATGAATAATAAATTTGCTGTAATATCTGATCTACATATAGGCGTACACCAATCATCGGAGAAGTGGCTTCAAGAAGTTGTAAAATTTGCTAATTGGTTTAGAGATCAACTATTGGATAAGAATATTAAGGATATTGTCATACCTGGTGATTTTTTCCACGATAGAACTGATATCAATCTATTAGCTCTACAGTATACAGCACAAATACTTGATATATGGAAAGATTTTCACATATGGATGATTCCTGGTAACCACGATTGTTTTTATAAAGATACAGCTCAGGTGTCATCGGTTAGTATATTAAAGGGGTATAGTAATGTTACTATTTTTAGTAATACAACCGTTGTTGATTATAACAATAAGAAAATAATGTTTGTACCTTGGGGTTGTAGTATACCGGAGAGTATGAAGGTCGATATAATAGTAGGTCATTTTGAGTTAACTGGATTTAAAATGAACAGTTTTAGAGTATGTGAGACTGGTGATGATAGTGAAAAGTTAACTAATACCGGTAATTTAATTATTACTGGGCATTTTCATTTAAGACAGGAAAGGGTTAATAAGACCGGTACCATTCTATATGTAGGTACACCGTATGAAATGGATTATAATGATATGGATACAGATAAAGGTTATCATATCATAGATACTAATACAAACAATACAGAATTCGTAGTGTATCCATTAACAACTAAACATAAGAAATTGTCTGTAACTGATCTGATTAATAATAAAGATCATATGGATAGTTATCAAAATGATAATGTAAAAGGTAATGTAGTTACATTAGTCGTAGATAAGGAAATGGATTATGATAAGATTAGTATGTTGGTACAAAAGATACAGACGTATCAACCGTTCGTGTTTAAAGGTACGGATATACAAAACACTAAAAGTAGTGATACAGTTATTATAGATCAGCAAGTTAATATTCAGACTGAGCAACTATTAACGGAATTTGTTAATAATATGGGGATTGATAACTCTAACGATGTATTAGCTTTTGTGTTAGAGTTATATGGAAAATATAAAACTTGCTAATTATCTATTGATATCTGTTTATTCGATACTAATATAATTAATATACCATGAATTATAAGAATATCGGTCTTTGTATCGTAACATATAATAGACCTCATTACTTTGAACAATGCTTAAAGGCATTAGGTGATAATAGAAGAGATTTAAACTATATTGTTATTGTTAATGACGGTACACCATATACCGGTATTAATATACCAGATTGGGTTAATGATCATATACAATTAGGTTCTAATAAGAGTGTAGGTGTAGCTAAGAATGTCGGAATGAGAGCGTTAATGCAAGCAGGCATGGAGCATATCTTTATAATGGAAGATGATATGATTTTAAAATCTCCAGATATTTTTAATCAATACATCTCTACAGCAACATCTTCAGGTATATTCCATTTAAACTATGCATTACATGGACCAGCAAATAAAGTACCTAATACAGATACACCTAATCCGCGGCAAATTGTAGACTACGGTGATGTAAAGGTTGTATTATATCCACACTGCGTCGGAGCGTTTACTTATTTTCATCGAGGTGTTATTCTTAACGTTGGTTATCATGATGAGCGGTTTAAAAATGCATGGGAACATGTTGAATACGCTCTTCGTGTAGCTAATAAAGGTTTACATCCACCGTTTTGGTGGTTTGCTGATATTGAGAATAGTAGTGAATACATTACGGAGATTCCAGGCTCTATAGGTGGTGGTAGTTCAATAACTCATACCGCAGAATGGACTTCAAATATGCAACGAGGTGCAGCTTGGTTTAAAGAAAAACATGGATATATTCCAACACAAATACCTGATACAGCTCCAGACACTGTACAAGAAATTATTACCAGGATTGAAAAATACTATGGAACAACCAAAGAACCAGCAGCCGGTTCCTAAATTTAGGCTGAGTATATTAATACCAACACTACCAGCGCGAATAAGCACATATGTAGTGTTGTTAAACAATATTAGGGATCAGATTAAGAAAGGTAAATTTGAATCTGATGTAGAAATTTTATCATTAATGGATTGTAAGAGTATGACCATTGGAGATAAGAGAAATCGGTTAATAGAGATGTCTAGCGGTGAATATATTGTGTTTATTGATGATGATGATAATGTACCGGATTATTATATTAGTGAAGTGTTGTCTGCAATTAAAGAATCACCAGATTGTGTAGGTATTAGGGGGGTCATAGAATATGAAAATGATGCTAAAACGGTATTTATCCATAGTTTAAGATACCCCCAAGATGAAGATATTAATATATATGCTAAAGGTAGACCGCCTAATCATTTAAATCCTATTAAGCGTGAAATTGCATGTACTGTTAAGTTCCCGGATCAAAACTGGGCCGAAGATACGAGTTGGGCTAATGCTATATACTTTAAATTAAAGACTGAAAAAATGATAGATAAAGTGATGTATGTATATTTTGCATATGGTAGTAAATCTCAATCATCACCTAATTGTAAACTATCTCATATATAATGATTAAATATAAGTTATTAAATTGTACTAATGAAAAGGATGTATTATTTGATGTATGTATTCCATGTTGGGAGCAATCAGATAAACTAAAGAAGACATTAGATGCTTTATTAGATGGTCATCGTAAGTTAAGCTTACCATGTAAGCTTATCATTAGTATAGAGAAGCAAAGCGTAGTTAAAAATAGGTTAGACTGTTTAACTATAAGTAAATCTCCGTATGTATTATGGATGGATGATGATGTAATACCGGTAACCGAAAGTTGGGATAAGTATCTATATAATAAAATAGTCAGTGAACCGAAAACCGGTGTTATAGGTATTAATATAGTCCATTGGAAAGCGCCAGATAATAGACCGACTAGACCGTCGGGTGAGGTACCTGATGTATGTGGGGCTGTAATGATGACCAGAAAGGTTCCTGGTGTTGAATTTGATATTAATTACATCGGAAGTGGTTATGAGGATACAGATATCTGCTGTCAGTATACATCAAAAGGTTATAAAGTTTTGCAGGATAATAATCTGTGGTGCTTACACTATAACGGTGAACTCAATAAAAGGTGGGATGTAAACCAACCATATTTTATGAAGAAGTGGAACAGGATTTAATATTATGTATGATTACCTAATTGTAGGTGCTGGACTATATGGTGCTATATTTGCTCACGAAGCTACTAAAAGAGGTTATAAATGTCTTGTAATAGATAAGAGATATCACGTAGGTGGAAATTGTTATACTGAAAATAGGTACGGTGTAAACGTACATATGTATGGTCCTCATATTTTTCATACTAGTTCGAAGAGAGTGTGGGATTATATGAACGATTTTACTACTTTTAATAACTTCATATATAGACCTAAGATATACGGATCTGATGGTATGTTATATTCATTTCCGATAAATTTGATGACTTTATATCAAATTTATGGTGTTACTACACCTAAGGAAGCTAGAGATGTTATTAATCGCGAGAAATTATCGGTATTTAATGATAGTAACTTAGAATCTTGGATTACATCTCAAGTAGGTGTCAAGTTGTACGATTTGTTTATCAAGTACTATACGTTAAAGCAATGGAATAAGGATCCCAAGCTTTTACCTAGTAACATAATCAAACGATTACCTATTAGATATAACTTTAATGATAATTACTTTAATGATACATATCAGGGTATACCGATAGGTGGATATACTCAGATATTCAATAGATTGCTGAAGGGTTCAACCGTAATAACCCCGAGATGTTTTAAGATGGATGATATCAAATTAGCATCTAGAGGAGTAATATATACAGGACCTATTGATGAATTTTTCGATTATAAGCTCGGTACTTTAGAATATAGAGGGTTAAAATTTAAACATGATATATTTACGGGAGATGTTCAAGGTAACGCAGTAATAAATTATGCAGGTAGTGAACCCTTCACTAGGAAAATAGAGCATAAACATTTTGACGATGAAACGAGTGGATATTCAGTATTGACTACTGAATATCCAGATGATTGGGTAAGAGGTAAAACTCCATATTATCCAATAGATTCTGATGATAATAGATCATTATATATTAAGTATACTCAGTTACCTAAAGATCCTAAAGTACGATTTAAAGGTAGGTTAGGTGAGTATAGATATTATGATATGCATACAGTAGTAGAAAATGCATTAAAGGATATAGATACCGAATTTGGTGTTTGATGTTATTGAATTATTTTCTTCTCATTATATTATAGTATGTAATGAGAAGTATACAGTTTAATACAATTTCAATAAAGAATTTCCTGTCAATAGGAAATGATCCTGTAGAGATTACATTCACTCCGGGTCTACATCTTATTACGGGAGTGAATAAGGATAAAGATGGTAGACGTAATGGTGTGGGTAAATCCACTATTATGGATGCAATACACTGGGTATTGTTCGGTACACCATTACGTGATATTAATAAAGCTACTATTGCAAATTTTAATTCAAAGGGTCAATGTGCAGGTATTATAGAATTTATCGGTAATATAAACGGTAAGTCGTCGGTATATAGAATTACCCGTATTCTAAATCCTAGTAAGTGTATGATACATATAGATGGTGTTGATGCTACATTATCTACAGTTGCTAAGACTAATGAGTTCATAGAGAGTGTGTTAGGTTTTACATCACCACTATTTAAGAATAGTGTCATACTTAGTATAAACAATTCACAAGCGTTTTTAGCTCAAGATAAAGTTACTAAGCGTAAATTTATAGAGGGGGTTTTTAATTTAGAAGTTTTTAGTGATATACTAAGTGACGTCAGACAGAAATCTATAGAGGAAAAGAAGCGTATAGATATATTACAGACTAAAATAGATTCAAAAAAGCAAAATATTGATGTATATATCGGTCAACGTGATGTGTTTGATAAACAAACACAAGATAAGATAGTAGATATAGATAATCAAATTAAGAAATATACATCTCAATTAGATGATACTAGAAGTAAATTAGTGGATACTACTAGTATATCAGAAAAACTTAAAGTATTAAAAGATAAACGGTTGGAACTACATTCAACCATATCAGTTTTAGATGCACAAAAAACATCCAAAGGTGCAGATATACAAATATATAAATCTCGTGTTAGTAATATACAAAAAGAAAAGGAATTATATTTAGCTGATTTTATATCAAAGACTAAAGCTGAAATAGTATCATTACAGAATGAAAAAGCTCGTATTATCAGTAGTTTCGAGAATGATATAAAGATTAAGAAGCTGAATTTAGAGAGAGTTAAGGATGATGCAATCAAATTATTTAAATCAGGTAATAATACAAAAATAGCACTAATAGAGCGTGAGATGGTCGAGTATGTTAAGAGTACTCAAGCTACTATTTGCCCTACTTGTAAGAGACCGCTAACAGATAAGATTGAGATTGATCAAAGTAGAATAGATAAATGGAATAATGAATTGTACACTTTAAAGAATGAAGAACCTCCAGTTAATATATTAGAAGAATTTAATAGAGATATGTTAGCTGTGGATAGTATGGTGGTGGATAATTCAATCATATCTGATATAGATATTAAGATTACTAATCTTAAGAATATTGAACCCGATAAAACTAAAATTGTTGAATTTGACAAGTGTATTAACGATATAGAGGCTCAAATAAAAACTACATTACAAGATATTACCGAGTTGCAAACTAAACGAGATTCATTACAACATGAGGGGTTACAAAAAATTGATAGTGCATTAGAATCTATACAGAATATTATTAACACTAACAATAAACTAAATGTAGAAATTGAATTTTGTAATAGACAAATAGAACAGTTAAATACTCAACTTAAAAGTATACAGGAATCAAAAAATCCATTTATATCGATGTTAGATATTGCTAATAAAGAATTAGGTAATCTTAACGTTGAAATGGATGATAGTCAAAAGATGTATAATATATATGAGACCGCAAAATATATTGTATCTGAAGAGGGTGTAAAGACTTATATTATTAAGAAGTTATTATCAGTATTAAACGGTCGTATAGATTACTACCTACGTAAATTAGATAGTAACAGTACATGTGTATTTAATGAATATTTTGAAGAGACTATAAAGAATGATAAAGGGGTAGAGTGTAGTTATTTTAATTTTAGTGGAGCAGAGATGAAGACTATAGATCTTGCATGTTTATTTGCATTCATGGATCTTAGGCGTATGCAGGGAGATGTAAGCATTAATATCTCAATGTATGATGAGTTGTTTGATTCATCTTTTGATGAGAAGGGACTCGAACATGTTACTGATATATTAAAAGAGCGTGTTATAACAAACAATGAAGCTGTATATGTTATTAGTCACAGAAAGGAGAGTTTAAAGTCTGTGACCGGTGAAGTAATTACACTAGAAAAACATAATGGTATTACTAAGAGAGTGTAGTTAGTTACACCTTTGATTTTTTGGTATATTAACCTAAGTACGGTTGAATATAACGGTTAATATGCCAAATTTTATAATACCTAATAATCCACTACCACAAATTGGTATACCACCTGGTATACCAAATTTAAATCTCGGTAACACAATCAGTAATGGTGGTATAAAAAGGGCAGTAAATTACTGGGCAGATGCAGGTGGTTGCGGTCACTGGAGGATGATATGGCCGGAATATATGATTAATATATATCAGCGAGGTGTGGTCACTGGTGGTGTTGCTATGATTTTCGATCCGAGATATTATACAGATGTAAAATCTGTAAGAGTTCAAAGACAAGCTACAGCACCTCAAGTTAAGTTTCTACAACATCTCAAGAATATTTCAAATAGTAATGGTATGAAATTATTATATGAGGTTGATGATGTTATATTTCGTAATGATATACCAAAATATAATGGTTGTAGGCACGCATTTGATAACCCAGAAATAGAGAGATGTTCACTAGAAGCTATATCATTATGTGATAAAGTAACTGTAGTTAGTGAATATATGAGGGATTATTATGCTAAAGTTACAGGTCATCCTAATGTATCATATATTCCAAATTATATGCCTAAATTTTGGTTTGATCGTTATTATACACCTGAAAAAATAGAAAGTCGATATCATAAATTTAAACGGAAACCTAGAATCGGTGTATTTGCGTCTAGTACACATATTGATGTAAAAAATAAAAACAATCAGCAAGATGACTTTACTCATGTAAATGATGTAATAATTAAGACATGTAAAGATATACAGTGGGTGGTTGTTGGTGGTAAACCGCAAAAACTACAACCATATATTAACAATAAGCTTATTGAGTATCATCCTTGGTGTCAGTTGAATGACTATCCATCATTGATGGATAGTTTGAATATTAATATGACATTTGCACCATTGATGGATAATGAGTTTAACCGATCAAAAAGTGATATAAAAATTACTGAAGCTGGTGCATTAGGTATCCCGTGTGTATGTCAAGATATAGTTACATATAAGGATGCAATACTGAAATTTAATACCGGTGATGAATTAATTAGTAGAATAGTATCGGTGATGAAGGATGAAGCTACATACTTAGACTTAAGTAAAAAATCTCGTAAATTTGCAGAGGGTAGATGGTTAGAAGATCATATTGATGAATATGTAAATTTATATTGCTTGAATTAATAAATTTACGATACATACTATATTGGTATGTATCGTAACATTTACTATAATTATTCAGACGGAGAGATGGTCTTATACACGTGGGACGCCCAAGGTGTACCGATTACTGAGCGACATACATACCACCCGTATTATTATGTAGATACCGCCAATGAACCAGATGCTTATAGCATATTTGGTGGACCGCTTAAGAAGAGAGTATTTAATAAGCAGTTTGATCGATTAAGATCCATTAAAGATGGAGCAACGAGAATTTATCATAATCTTGGGTGTGAGCAGCAATTTTTAATTGATCACTTCGGTGTTCAAAACGCTACACCAGATTTCATGAAATTTGCACTTCGGGTATTCTTTTTGGATATTGAGGTGTATAGTAAGGGTGGTTTTCCTACTCCAAAAGACGCTAAAGATCGTATTAATTTGATTACCCTGTATGATACGTTAACTAGAAAGTTTTATACATGGGGACTTGAAAAGGATTACGAGCATACTAGATCAGATTTAGTTTATACTAGGTGTGAGACTGAATCGATACTACTAGAAAGTTTTCTTCAATTTTGGGAGAAAAATTATCCGGATGTCTTTAGTGGATGGAATTGCGTAAGAGAAGATCAGAGAGTGTGGTTAAATGATAGAATTACGACCATTAATAAACTATCCGTTGATGATCAATTATATGATAATGGTAGAGTATTGAACCGCGTTAATACCGGTAAGAAGAAGCAGTGTTATTTTGAATCTGAATTTGGACATAGAATATACTGTTCTGAAGATCATAGATTTCCTGTATATTATAAATTTAAGGATGAATATAAATATCCAGCGACTCTTGAACGTAATATAAAAGATGTAACGTTTAATGATATATATGAAGGGAAAGATTTATTAGATTTTTATGTAAAGATTCCTATACGTAAGAATTTAAATATTGGATATAATACAAAACGGGAATGGTTTCAATTACTCGGGTTTGTATATACCGACGGTACGGTAGACGTAAAACGTAAGCATATTAGATATTCGTCGAAGTATAAAGATGTATGTGAAGGTTACACCAATATTGTTAATCTTTGCATGGATAAAAATCTTAGCGGTTCATATGAAGCTGTAAATTCTGATGGCAATTTTTATAAATCTATATCACCATCAGAAGAATTTAATACAGTATGGTTACCTATTATACATAATGGAACAAAAAAAGAGTTAGATGTAGAAGCTCTATCTAAATGCTCGTATGATGAATTTATCAGTTTTATCGCTGGTATGGTTGATGGTGATGGTTGGATAGAGGAGCATGCAATGTGTATTTGTAACTACGAGAAGTATGATATATACGCTCTTAATAATATCTTAGAGTTACTACAATGGAACGGGGTGATTGCTAATAAAACCGGTCATTATGTATCTATTAATGCAATAGATCAAAACCGTGAGTTTATTAATAGAGTTCAAGAAAGATTAATACACACAAACAGAAAAGATAAAATTAACAGCTTGACATGGTTTAATAAGAAAAATACCCCATCAAAGAAAATTAAATGGTATCTGTATGATGATTATTATCTTGTTAGAATTACAGATGTTGTAAAAACTGATGAAATAGTAGAAATGTGTGATATACACACTGAAACGAACTATTTTATATGTAACGGATTAAAAACGCATAATTGTGAGGGGTTTGATATCCCATACATTATCAATAGAATAAAACGAGTATTAGGAGAAAATCATGCTAAGCGTTTATCTCCGGTTGGTGCTATATTCGAAAAACAATTCATGGGATCGTTCGGTAAACCTACTACAAAGTGGGTAATTTACGGTATTTCATGTCTCGATTACATGGAATTATATAAGAAATTCACCATTGAAAAACGCGAGAGTTACAAACTTGATGCTATAGCTGAAATTGAAGTAGGAATGAATAAAGTTAAGTATAAATACGGAAACTTAACCACCTTAGCTGATGAAGATTGGAAAACATTCGTTGATTATAATATTGTTGACGTTGATCTATTGGTACATCTTGATAATAAACTAAACTATATTCAATTAACTAGAAAGTTAGCATATACGGGGTTAACACCATTAGAAGCGGCATTAGGTACCTTATCAGTTGTTACTGGTTGTATTGCATTAAAAGCTTCAGAAGAAGGTAGGGTAATTCCTACGTTTGAAGATGATTTAGAAGGTGAAATTGAAGGTGGGTATGTTCGTGAACCTATTAGAGGTCTACATGATTCAATTGTAAGTTTTGATGCTAATTCATTGTATCCTAATACAATGATTACACTTAATCTATCACCGGAAACTAAATTAGGTAAAATTATAGAAAAAACAGATAACGAGGTTCGTATTCTTAGTATCACCGGTAAAGAGTATTCACTATCACCTGAAAAGTTTATACAATTTATTAAGAGTGAACAAGTTGCTATATCTCGAGCAAATGTAATGTTTACACAGAAAAAACGAGGTTTAGTGCCTCAAATTATTGAGAAACTATATAATGAGCGTGTAGAGCTTAAAAAGGAATTAAAAGTTGCTAAGAAGCATCTAGCAACTAGTGATAAAGGATCTGATGAGTATAATAAATGGAAGTCTACAGCTGATCATCTCAATGTTAGTCAGCATACTATTAAGATTCTCATCAATAGTATGTACGGATACTGGGGTAATCGTTTTAGTCCGTTAGGTGATACAGACCTTGCGAGAAGTATTACGTTAACTGGTCAAGCGGTAGCGAAAGAGGCGGCAGCAATTAGTGAGCGGTTCGTACGAGATGTATATAAAGTTGATACAAAAATGCCTATAGTAGTGGGAGGTGATACGGATTCGGTGGTAGGTAGTTCTGTTATACGTACTAAAGATGGTAATAGTACTATAGAAGATTTATGGAATAATACAAATAGTGTAATACAATTAGATACTACTGGTCATGAACATAAAATACCATCAAATTTACAAGTATTAACATACCAAAATGGTATGCCTATATATAGAAAGGTTAAACGAGTAATTAGACATAAAGTATCAAAAGGTAAATTTAAAGTTACCGTAAATGGTAAATCTGTTATTACTACAGAGGATCATGGGTTAGTAGTGATACGTGATGGTAAGCAGTGTAGAGTATCACCTAAAGATATAATACCTGGTGATAAATTTGTGTCGGTGGGGACTAAATAAAGTATATGGCCACAAACAATAAATATTGTAAAAATAAGTTAGATGAAAATGATCCGTATACATATGTAATATCTAGAATAGATGGTAAGAAATATAGACGGATAAATAGAAATTATTTAAGTAAATATGGATATACGATAGAATCATATTGTGAACATTTTAATGTACCTCGTAAAGATACTGTAAGTCAACAAGTTAGAGATAGTTTAAAGTGGACTGAAGATGTAGCTATAAAACGGTATGGTGAGATAGAAGGTAAGAAGAGATGGAATGAATATTGTAGTAAACAAGCAGAAAAAAATACTTTTGAGTTTAAACATAAAAAGTATGGAATGACTAAAGAAGATTTTGATGCTTTTAACATGAGTAGAGCGTGTACAAAGATTAATTTCTTAAAAAGATATGGTGATACAGAAGGTACAAAAAAATGGGATGAATATTGTAAAAAGCAAGCTTACGTAGGGTGTTCAATTGATTATTTTATAGATAAATACGGTAAGGAAAACGGAGAGCGTATATATAATGAAGTTTGTGAAAAGAAAGCTCACAACTTAGAGCAGTTTATTAATAGATATGGAATAGAAGAGGGTAGACGTAGATATGTGGCACACTATGAAGATCGTAAGAAATATAGTTCAGCTATATCTCAAGAGTTATTCAATGATATTTTAAAGTATGTATCCGGTGATACATCTCACATACATTTTGATACACATAATGGTGAGTATGGTATCATGTCATCGAAATTCAATCGTATATTTTTCTATGATTTCGTAGATACGAAAAATAAAAAATGTATAGAGTTTCATGGTGATGTATTTCACGCTAACCCCGCTAAATTCTCACCTGATAGTAAACCTAATCCATATATGAAAGAATTAACAGCAGTTGATATATGGAAAAAAGATAAAGAAAAACAAGAAGTATTAAACGAGGAGAGGGGTATTAGTCTGTTAATAGTTTGGGAAAGTGACTATTATAAAGATAAACAAGGTATATTGAATAAGTGTATAGATTTTTTACAATATGGAAATATTAATAAGTGATAATTTTACTATTGAGCGTTTAGATGATTTTCAAGATGAATATGTATATGATTTTGAAATGGATGGCGTGGATGAATCAGATCATACTTACTTTGCTAATGATATATTAGTTCATAATTCAATTTATATCTCTGTATCTCCTATTATGTTAGCAAATAAATGGGTAACTTCAATTAACGGTAAAGTAACTCCCGAAATGTATAAGGTATGTGCAGAGTTAGAAGACTATTTAAGTGTAAACATTACCGCTTGGGCTAAGAAAACTCTTAATACAATAGATCCTAGATTTGTTTTTAAGAGAGAAACTATTTGTGATACTGCACTATTTATTGAAAAGAAGCGATATATTGCGCATGTGTTGGATGATGAAGGTATACCTACAGACAAATACAAATATATAGGTATATCCGTAGTTACGACTTCAGTACCTAAAAAACTGAAACCTTTTATTAAGAGAGTAGCTGAAACCATGCTACAAACTAAATCTCTTAATGAGACAAATAAAGTATACACTAAAGTGTATGAAGATTACAAGAAGTTAAATGTTGAAGATATAGCTACTACTCGTGGTATATCTGATTATGAGACGAGCGCTAATCAATGTGATGGGTTTAAAACTGTAAAAGGTATGCCTGTTCATGTTAAGAGTGCATACTTTTATAACTTAATGCTCGATCAATTATCTCTTAGTGATAAATATGAAAAAATAGCAAGCGGAGATAAGATCAAATGGTATTATTGTATGCCTAATAGATATAAAACACAGACTATGGCATACAAAGAATATCTACCTGAAGATATTAAAGTATTATTTCCGGTAGATACTGAAATAATGTTTGAGAAGGTTATAGGTTCTGCAGTAGACATATTATATACCGCAGCTGGTTGGCCTACATCAACACCAAATAATCAACAGAGTACAAATTTAGCTGATTTGTTTGTTGAATAATGTATAATGTACTATAATATACTATACGTATGAGTAACCAAAATAATGATATTAGTGTATTTTTTGATTCAATGGGTCGTACTATTATAGGTGTAGTTACCGGTGATACACCAACCCATATTACAGTCTGTAATCCAGCAATTTTACATGCCGGGTTAAATAATGAAGGTAAAATTCAAGTAAACTTAATTCCTGCATTCTTTAGGGAATTCTTAAGTGACTGGAATTCACCGATTACGTTTGATTATTGTATTAACAATATTGTACGTAATACAAGCGGTATTCAGTTAGATTCAAGTCTTGTCAAGCAATACGAAGCTATGTGGAGTAAGAGACCACCACGTGAAGATGTAAGAAAGATTGCTCGAGAGGTAGTGCCTGCAGATACTGAAGTTAAGAGTGTAGAAAGGTTGAATTTATTTGAAGATGTGAAGACTGAAACTGAGAAGAAGTAAGTCACTGTATGGCTAAAAAAGATAAAGAATCAAAATCAATAGATGTATCTATTGATAGTATTTTTAAGGAGGTTGATGCATTAAATCCAGATGCATCATACCTAGATAATAGTGCATTATCGTATGTTGATGATTATATAGATACTGGTAGTTTAGCTCTCAATGCTATTATATCAGGTGATATGTTTAAGGGTGTACCTCGTGGTAGAATTTTAGGGTTCTCAGGACCATCTCAAAGCGGTAAATCATTATTTGTTAAACAAATATTAGGTAACGCTCAAAAGAAGGGATATACTGCAGTTATCTGGGATACCGAGAATGCTATTGACGGTGCAGGATCTGAAGCATTAGGTTTAGATTCTAAAAAAACTAAATATTATCCAGTAGAGACGATAGAAGCTTGTAGAAATCAAATATGTACGTTCCTCAATCGTATTATAATTGTTAATGACGCTCTTAGAAAAGAAGGTAAACCAGAAGTAAAGGTTATAGTAGCTATTGATTCTGTGGGTAATTTAGCAAGTGCTAAAGAGCTTGCAGATATTGAAAAGGGTAAAGATTCCGCAGATATGGGTACAAGAGCTAAAGCTCTTAAGAGTATGATGAGAGCATTAACATTCTTGTCAGCTAAAGCTAAAGTATCTATAATATGTACAAATCATATATACGATAATCCTGGAGAGTTACACCCATCAATGGTTAAGACTCAATCTGGTGGTAAAGGTCTAGTGTACCTAGCATCGATATTAGTTCAGCTATCTATGACAGCTGAAAAAGGTACCGATGATGGTGATAATAGTGAAGAAGATGATAACGCACCTATGATAGCTATTGCGAATAATCGTAATGGTGTAAATCTTACAGCTCTAACTATTAAGAATAGATTTGCACCACCATATCTTAAGACTAAACTATACTTAAATTTTAAGACTGGATTGTCAAAATACGCTGGATTATTTGATATCGGTCAAGCTTTCAATGTTATAGTTAAAACTGGTAAGAGATGGGTATTAGTTAAGGATCGTACTGGTATAAACTTCAATGATACAAAAATTGATTGGGATCCTCTTATTTCATCTGGTAAAGCTGAAATGCTTGGATTTAAAAAAGAATGGATAACCAATGTTAATGTATGGGAAAAAATTATAGGTCCACTTAATGAAGTTGTAAAAAAAGAGTTGACTTATGGTAATTGTAGTTCACTTACTTCAAAAGAAGCTGCAGAAGAATATGCGTTAATAGATACAGCTGATGATGAAGATGGTGACGAGAATATACCACAATAATACGTTGAAATAGTGTAGTTTCATAACATAATAAGCTATGTAGTTTAAGTACTACATAGCTTTTTTATTATAATGACAACACAATATATCACGCGGTCAGGTAGTATAGATCTCTCTCATAGAGTACTAAACGAGAGTAAGAAGTGTTTTAACCTACATGGTCATACCTATTTATATGAATTAACTTTTGAATTTTCGGTGTCAGATGACATTGGATATCCAGTAGATTTTAAGGAAATTAAGCGTGTAGCTGGTGAATGGCTAGATAGATACATGGATCATGCTCATGTATCTAACCCCCATGACTATCTATTAATTGATGTAGTCAAGAAGCTTAATAACAAACTATGGTTAATGTCATTAAATGGTGAAGGTAATTACTGTAATCCTTCAGTTGAAAATATGGCGAGGGAAATATTCATGGCTTTAGATAAGATTTCATCTACGTGGCGATCTGGTCTTAGTCTTTGTGAAATTAAATTGTGGGAAACACCTAATTGCTACACTACTTGTGTTCGTGCATCTATTTCTGATAAGGAACGCGAGAATTTTATGAAAGTACACGCTCTTGAACTTGATGCATTTATTTTCGAGATGGGTAGGGTTGAGTATGATGATCGTAAGATCTCGAACCCATCAACCGACACATGTTGCGGTAATAATTAATCATAGTGAAGAAAGATCGCGAAATAACCGATCAGCCGCTTTTTGAGAAAATTATTGGTTTAAATGTTCTTACAAGTGAGTATTATACTTCAGTAGTACTCGAAGCACTAAAACCGGAATATATAGATAATCCGGGTGTTAGACTTGTCACTAACATTGTTTTTGATTTTTATAAAAGGCGGGGATCTCTACCTAATACATCTGAGATTAAGCTATATCTTAAGGATGATGTTGAGCGTAATTTATTGAAAGATACTATATTATCTTTCAAAGGATTAGACTCAAAATATAATACTGAAGAATTAATTTATAATACAGAAGTGTTTATTAAACAGCGTGCAATATACAACGCTGTCAAGAAAACGGTAGATGATTATTCAAATGGATCCGCTAACCCTAATGATACTCTTAAATTATTCGATCAGGCATGTAATATATCTTTGGTTGATAATTTAGGCTTAGATCTATTCAATCAAATTGATAAGTTTGCAGAAGATGTTAGTAAATCTGATGAATGTATATCTACTGGATGGAAATGGCTTGATACAAAACTGAATGGTGGTTTCTTATCTAAAGGTAGGGCTCTATATGTTTTTTCAGGTCAAACTAATGTAGGTAAGAGTATATTTCTAGGTAATATTGCTGCTAATATTGCTGCTCAAGGTAAGACTGTTGTCGTTATATCTCTAGAGATGCCTGAAACGGTATACGGTAAACGTATATCATCTAAGATTACAAAGATACCAGTTAATGAACTATCTAATCGTACAAGTGAACTTAAGGAAACACTAAACGCATATAAAGAGCAAAATCCGAATGCTCGTATTATATTTAAAGAGTTTCCACCAAAGTCTGTTACTGTAGGTCATATTAAAGCGTTTATTAAGAAATTAATAAACAAGGGTATAAAACCAGATGCAGTAGTATTAGATTATTTGAATTTGATAGCGTCTACTGAAGGTGATAATTCATATGAAAAGGTAAAAGATATTACAGAACAGACGAGAGCATTATCATATGTGTTTGAGTGTCCTTTCATTTCAGCTACACAGCTTAATAGGTCCGGTATTAATAAAGAACCCGATTTAGATAATATTAGTGAGTCAATGGGATTAGGTTATACTGCAGATGTAATTATTAGTATTTTCCGAGAAGATGGTGATGATCAATTAGGTATATTACGCACATCTATGATGAAAAATCGTTTCGGTGATAAATCTGGAGTACAATTAATGCGTATAGAATATCTCACATTAACTCTGTCTGAAGAAACTGATCATTTCGGTGATGATGCTGAAACTACTAAAGCGGAAAATGTGTTAAGTTTATTATCAAATAAACAATAGTGGATACTTTACAGCTTACATCTTAAATAACATAAATATGAAATTGTTTGTATGGACTAATTTTGATTTAGATGGTACCGGATCATTAATGATTATAAAATGGTTATATCCGGATGCAGATATATCATTTATGAGCACTAAAGTTAGTGCATTTAGGGATGATTTCATCAAATGGGTAAAATCGGGTGAAAGTATCGATAAATATGATGTAGTATTCTTTTTAGATTTAGATGTCAGTACCTGTGTAGATCTTATAGATACTAATAAGAGTGTTATTATAGATCATCATTTATCTCATTTTGAGAATATTAAGAACTATAAACATGCGAAAGTTATAGTTGAAGAATACTCTTCATGTGTATTATTGATGTATAAGAAGTTTAAGGGTAAATTGAATTTAAACTTTAATCAGAAGAAATTAATATTGATGATAGATGACTTTGATTGTTATAGGTTACAAATTAAAGGATCATTAATGTTAAATTATCTATTCACTGATCTACAAAGGGGTGAATATAAATCAAAAGTAGATCGTTTTATTGCTGAATTCAATGATGGTTTTAATGATTTTAATCCATTACAGTTAAATATTATCAACTTTTATGAGAATAAAATACAGCGTATAATAGAGAGTTGTGAATATTTTGAAGGTGAAGTGTCTATACAAAAAAAACCCCGACGTATAAAATCAGCTATTACAGATGCAGGTATAAATGATGTGTGTGAGTATATATTAAACGACGGATATGATCTAGCTATAGCATTTAATCCTAAAACTAATAGTGTGAGTTTTCGTACAAGATGTAGTGATTTAGATGTTAGTAAGGTTGCTGAAAAGTTATGTAATGGTGGTGGTCATAGATATGCTGCTGGTGGTAAACTTACCGATACCTTTGTAGAATTCACTAAATTATTAAAGCGGGTCAAATAATCATATGGACGACGATACAATAGAGATTTATGTCGGTAATACATCAAGCGCTCTTGATAAGATATTGGATCAAGAATTCGAAGAGTCTATATTAAAATACTCATCATTTTTATGTATAATACACGATAAATATTTAACTAATATAGCGGTATTCACATTAATAATGAAGGATCTGCATATAAGACGTGCATTTAAACAGTTGACTCAAATTGATAATGATCGTACACTTGTACTACAATTTTTGAAGTATTATCCTAATTTTTGTAAATCTAAAGTAGTTAAGAGACTTATTCAGCAATATGTTAAATGATTTTGAGCAAAGGGTGTATAATTGCTATTTATCAACGACTAGATCCGCATTAAAACAACCTTTTACTCTACGTAAAGATTTTTCAGATTTTACAGAAGAATCTGAGTATTATAGATATACAAAAAAATTAGCTATGTTCTTTCGTAAGTTCCCAAATATTGATATGCAGCAATATTTTAGAGCTCCATTTGAGATATATAAGGATGGTGAACAGTACGATATGAAGTTTTTTATATCTCAAAAAGCAATCGCTTTATACTCTATGTATGTAAAGCGATTGAATGATGAATCTCCAGATTCACCAGATCAAATATTACATATAAGGAATTCTTTAGTTTTTATTATTAAATTCTGTAGAGATAATCATATCAGTATTGATAATTATATATATTATAAGTCACCTGGAGCTACTACAGAAGATTTCCTCACTCATTATAGGAATAGAAATGTTTCTATATATGTATTATTAAAGATGCCGGGTTTTGAAAATGTAGTATATTCATTAGATGAAGAATTAAGAGAGTTGTTCTTTGATGATGTACTAGATAAAATATCTACATTTAAAATTAGACTATATAAATCTGATAAAGCAAAACCACTAATCGAAAAAACTATTAATAGTATCAAACAAATACTACATTGAATTTACTTCGAAAGAAGTTATTATACCAACACAAAATAACCAAAACCAATAACAACATATGTCATATACAGCATCAATGTTCGCGTCCATCAAGGACTCATTAAATAAGCCACAACAAGCCGGATTCAAAGATATTCTAAAGTTTGAAGCAGGTAAAAACTACATAGTACGTTTACTTCCAAATATTAAGGAACCTAAAAATACATTCTTCCATTACTACCATTTCGGGTGGAAGAGTTTTGCAACGGGTCAGTTTGTTAGCTTCGTATCACCGCAAACTATCGGTGATCGCTGCCCGATTGCTGAAGAATCATACAAGATTTACAAGACTGGTACACCTGAAGAAAAAGAACGCGGTAAGAATCTGTACCGTAAAGAAAATTACCTCGTTAATGTTTATGTAATTAGTGATCCGACTAACCCAGAGAATGAAGGTAAGGTTAAGATTATGCGTTACGGTTCTCAGATACATAAGATTATTCTTTCTGCTGTTGAAGGTGATGATGCAGAAGAATTCGGTTCAAAGATTTTTGATTTATCTGAGAAGGGTTGTAACTTCAGGATTAAGTGTGAGAAGAAGAGTGAGAAAAAAGATGAATTCGTAGAATATACTGCATCGAGATTCCTTAGCCCATCTAAAATTGAGAATCTTGACCCTGCTAAGTTTGAGGAGATTTACAATAGCTTACACGACTTAACTGCTGTGTATTCTATTGAAAGTTATGATACATTAAAGAAGGCACTACAGGAACATTATTACTGCGTAACTGGATCGGATTCTAAGAAGAAAGATAGTAAGACTGAATCGAGGAAGTTAAGTACTGATGAAGCTCCAAGTGATGATGATATTCCTATGGAATATAAGACTGATAGTAAACCAGCTACTACATCTAAACCAAAGACGGATGATACAAAGACAGTAAATACACCTAAACCAGCAGCTATCGATGATGAACAGATCAAGAGCCTACTACAAGGTTTAGAAGGTCTATAATAGTTAAAATACAATGGGTACACCAACTCAATCACAGACTAGTTCGAATAGTTTAGATACTTCAGTTATTAATGAATTGAAGTCTAATCCTAACGGTGATATATCGGGTATATCGCGAGAGGATTTAGAGTTAGTAGCTATGTTAGCTGGTAGAACATCTGCTGAGATGAGGAATACTCAATTCATTGATAATATTGCATCAACGGTAACAGCTAAGCCTGTAGATCCTAGAGCTGTATTACATGAATTAACTAAAAAGGTACCCACCAATATTAAACCACCCCAACCGGTTAAGTCTCCGGTTGGGGTGGTTCAATCTCCGCAGCCATCTACACAAAACGTGGATGATGGTCAAATGTTATTACAATTTAGACAATCCACTATAGAAGATATTGTGTTAGGTTTATCGTCAATAAATAGTAGGTTATTAGACATAGAACGTAAGATAAAATCTATATCAGATTTTATAGATAAGATTAATGATATTGAAGCGAAATAAACATATAAATATTGCATCTATAGAAGATGCGGATAGGGTTATTAATGAGCTTCAAGATAGAATTAATACACTTGAATATCACATTAATGCTCTATACAAAACACATTCTAGATATTCGAAAACAGTATCATCATCATTAAACGATTTCAATACAGGTATAAGTAATGTCCACAGAAAAATTTCTCAGAATACAAAAAAATGAATTAATAGATGAATTGCTAGATCCGGTTAGTAAAGTAACGGATGTATCTTCATTCATTATTAATAATGAAGGTATTACTGCTATTTGTAGTAATGATGCAAACATAATATTATTTGCAAAATATTCAAATACTAAGATAGATGAAGCTGAAAAACTTAACATATATGATATTAAGCGTTTCATTAGATTATTAGATGTTATAGAATCAGATGTTATTGATTTAACATTAACATCTAATACATTATCATATAAATCACCTAAACTAAAATTTAAGTATCATTTAGCTGAGGATGCAATGGTACCTATTACTAAAATTAGTGTTAATAAGATTTTAGCATTATCATTCAATTGTAAATTTCTTGTTAGTAAGATTAAGGTACAGGAACTATTGAAAGGTTCATCTGTAATAACTGATAGCAATAAGGTATATTTTACTGCGTCTAAGGATAGTGGTGTTGTTGCTGATTTAACAGATATGCAATCTCCTCAAACCGATAGTGTTGCAATATCAATTGCAGACGAGTTTGAGGGTGAGAGTTTAAATACACCCCTACCTATTAATCTAGATGTGTTTAGGTTGATGTCTAGCATTAAGTATGATTTTGTTTTAATTAAAGTTAATACCGATTTAAAGGTATTAATGTTTGAGTTAGTAGTAGGTAATACTGCATTGAAATATATAGTATCTAGTCTTGTCAAGTGAGTAACAAATTAACAACTCAAAGCTATTTTATCAAGAGACTCAAAGACTCTGGTTATGAGGTTTGGAAGATGTTTGATAAATATAGTGAAAGTGATACTAGATCATGGACAATAATAATTGACCCTGGAGTATCTTCAGTAATGTGTACATGTTATGTAAACCATGAGGAATGGGAAGATACATATTTTGAATTTAGTGATGGTGGTCAATTCATACCTAATTCATTTAAAGTTCGTACTGATTCAATAGAAGTTATAGTATCATATCTAGTAAGATATGGTATTAATAATAAGAGATCAGTTAATACTACTCAGTAAATATAAATAGTCATGCATAAAGTCGGAACACCACCCGGTTCAGATTATCCAGATGATCAGGAACCGGTTGATAATATACCTATAATTGATAAAGATACAGCTAGTGCTGTAAACGAATTAATAAATATTTCGTTTGTCAATTATATGTCCGAATTGCGTAAAGCGGATGTTAATAATAATAGATTAAATATTGATAATTTAGATTCTATTATTTCAGAATATCTTAGCCCTTTTATACTTATAGGATATTTACCTAGTGGTGAACCCGTAGAGCTGTCTAACGTTAACAATAAACGAGATGAAGAGGCAATATTTGAGCGTATAAGGAAGACGTTGATACGACGTACTAATAATACATGAAATTATTTAGATCAAGAAATCGGAATATTCTATTTGTTCGGCATGGTGAATATAGGGGTGAGTTTTTAGTGGAAGTAGATCGCAGGGATAAGTGTAAAGACGCCGGTGGTGAAGATGTTAGAGTATTTTTAGGGTTACCGGATAAAGATATTCATGAAGTTACTGATAAAGATGTAGTAGATGGTATTAAAAATAAAGTGTTATTGATAGTAGATAAATTACCGAGAGATGTTTATAATGTTTGTTTACAAGAATATAAACTAATCAAAAGTGAAAAATATAAGCACGGTAATAATAGACGGCAATCACCTCTTTTACAAGGCGTTTGAAGTTAATGAAGCTAAAATTAGATCAAATGATCCTAGTGCATCTGATCTAGGTGCTGTATATATAGCATTAACATCTATTCGTAAGCGCTTACTACAATGTAAGGCTGATGAAGCTTATATTACTTGGGATAAACCAGTATTTCGCGGCACACATTATAGGTTTAAGTTAACTAATAATACATATAAGCTAAATCGTAAACCTAAACCGGAGAAATTCTATAGTTTATTAGATAAAACTATAGAATTGACAAAGTGTTTAGGTGTCAAAACTATTTTACCGTATAGATTAGAAGCAGATGATGTTGTAGCTTATTTAACTGCGGTATGTAATAAACCGTGTTTAATATATACCGGTGATAATGATTTATTACAACTATTAGTACAGGATGGTGTATCCATCTTTAATATTAATAAGGATGCAATTATAGATAAGACAAATATTTTGTCTTATTATCCTGTTGATGCTAGTAATATTGTTAGGTATAAAGCAATTGCTGGTGATACAAGTGACAATATTATAGGTATTAAGGGTTATGGTGATAAAACAAAAGCTATACAAAAACTCTTTTGTAATTATGATGAAGGTATTAAAAAGTTTACACCAGAACAAATAGACAAAATTAGATTGAATCAAAAGTTAGTTAGTTTAGGTTATGGTTTGATCTGTGAAGAACATAAAGAAACTGAAATACCGTTTATTCGTAAACAAATAGAGGAACAAAAAAATCATATATCTGATTATGATAGATTCTTTGAATTAGCCGCTGAATATGGTTTTGATGCTATTACTCGTAATAAGAGTTCATGGCGGTGTATATTTGAGAGAGAAAGGACAAACAACATCTTAACTGAAATGTTTAAACAATTACCCTAAGTATATATTATATGGAATATTTCGTACAACCAAAAATTGAAACATGTTATGTTTGTAATAGAGGTACCGCTCGTCCAAGATTACAGGAGAACAGAACTAATACTGAAATAGTAACAGAAGCGGTATGGGTGTGTCCTAATTGTAACAATCAGTTTAAACGTGGTATTGTAAATCGTAGACCCATTTGTAATAATGCCAAGTAAGTTTGATCATCTTATATCAGAGACGGAATCTACATTATGGCCCATACCCGGTCAGGATATGCACAACCGTGCAGTAACATATAAATCCTTACCGTCAATACAGGAATTGTTATTAAGATCTCCAGACACTGATACTACTGGTATTATTAATAGTGCTCCAGTATTTGCTGCACCATTGACGAATGTTATTAATGATGCATCTGAAGTTTATAGATCATTACAGGTACTAAAATCAAAATTTATAGATGCAAAATCATCACCTGTTTATCAAGGTAGAGTTAATAAACAGAAGGTGCTCGATATATTAATTGATAATGTAGAGAGGATTGAGAAGTTTCTAGTTAATAGTATAGTTGAAGAATTAAACAATTTAAGTCTTGCATCTTTAAACGATAAAAAGTAATATAGGTGAATGATACCTATATTATCTGCATTGTTTAAATTGTGTATAGTAACTTTAATTGGATCTGGTGTAGGGTTTGCGTTTAAATCAACCATATCCGGTGCTTTAATTGGTGGTGGTATTACATTGATTATACAAATTATAATCGGTTGGGTTATGAGTGTATTTGAGCGTGTTAGATTAATGAAATATACCATTCAACAAAGATTAGATGAGCAAGCAATTCTAGATTCAAATACTATTACCGTTGAATGTGCGGCGTGTAAAACTCCGCATTCGTTACCTATAATGATTAATGAGAGAAATACATTTATCTGTAGTAAATGTAAAGCTGAAAGTGTTGTAGTATTATCACCAGAAACCGCTCTTGTAACTAAGAATACAAATGTTTAAACGTACTGTACGACTAAGAGATGAAAGCATGTCTGTGTATGAATTAGCTCGATGGGCTTCATTAATGGAAGCAGTTGATTTAATAGCAGATAAATGTGAGGATCGGGGTATAGATTTTAACAGTCCGGTAGGTGGTAAATATATTAAACCGCTAGATATTCAAGATTATGTAGATAGTCGTACAGATAGTATGGTTAATACTATTAATAGAGCTAGAGATATTGAGCGTTTTCGATATATTATATCTAATAATGAAACACAAAGTGTTATTGGTATAAATTAATACATGTATGTTGATTTCTTATAATCGAATGATAAGATATTATCGATTATACAACATATGAAAATTCAATGTATTGTTAGTGGTAAGAATGTTAATGTATCACCTAGGGTGTTTCAGTCTCGCGCGGATAAGGCTGGTGTAACTACGGAAGTATTAGCTACGTCTTATGTTTCTCGTGAGTCTAAGCGCCTCCTACGTGAAGGTAAGAGTGTTGAAGATATTCGCGCACTTTCTGGTGTTACTGGTTTAGCAGAAGTTCCTGCAGATCTAGTTGCTAAGGTTCTTGAGAAGAAGGTTAAGGTTGTTAAAGCTACAGAAACAGTAGCTTAATAGTTGATTATTGACAGAGCCCCATTACTATTAACTGGTAATGGGGCTTTTAATGTATATACATGAATACTTGGTCTAAATATTTTATAGTTGATACTAGCATACCAACACCTAATAAACTTAAATTCGGTAGAGGGTTTATGGGGTTCGATGATAATGGTGAAATGCTACTTACATATAATCCTAATAGGGTAAAACTATACGATAAGGATACAGATGCACGTATAGATTTTGATAAAATAGTAAATATGGTAGATTTATATCATATTATTATTAATCAAACACCACAACCCCAAGCGCCCGGCGGTGTAGTTGTTCAAGTTTCATATAGTAAGGTTTCAAATAAATGAAAGTAGTAGATCCGAATGATAGAGTAACTCTCGTTCTTAATAAATATTTGGAACCATTTGCTGTATGTACAGCAAGAGCTGCAATAAAACATTTAATAACAGGTAAAGCTCATGGTATAGATGCTGCAGATCAAATATACCCGTGGTCACAAGATACTGATAGTCTATCTGATATTAATTGGGAAAGTGTTAATGTGTCTCTACATGATGACCAATCTGCTCTTCGTTCATCTAATAAAACATATGCTATACCTACAATAATTAGATGTAATAATCATTTTGGTATTAAAGCTAGTAAGGATCGTGGTGTATCATTACGTAGGTGTTATAAAATATATAAGGGTGTTTGTCAGTATTGTTTAAAACACATACCATACTCCGAGGCAACGAAAGATCATTGTTACCCTAAATCGAGAGGTGGTTCTAATGACGATTTTAATATTGTATTAGCTTGTCGTAAATGTAATAATAAAAAGGGTAATCAATACCCAATACTTAACGTATTAGGTAAAGACGTAAAACCTCGAATATCTTCACATAATGGTGTATTTATACCTGATGAAGATATTATGAGATCGGAATGGAAAAAGTATTTATTCTTATCATAAGCTGATAAATATATATGTGAGTGATACTACAGCTATATTACAATATGTACAATCATCTGGAATATTACCGAATGATTGTCTCATATTGAATGGTAGAGCTTTATCAGATTTAGATGTAGTAAAATTATTAGTGAAATGTCTAGATCAAAGTATAAATGATCGGATTGAATTAATAAAAACG
>Ga0209311_1000389_pt1 | contig 41883 bp, 37 predicted proteins | sample AD_UKC045_MetaG_FD_184417 | JGI IMG/M metagenome (GOLD analysis project Ga0209311, IMG submission 184417) | Active sludge microbial communities of municipal wastewater-treating anaerobic digesters from USA - AD_UKC045_MetaG (SPAdes) (version 2) | ecosystem: Engineered > Bioreactor > Anaerobic >... | reverse complement strand
GTAAAAAGGAGCATTAGACCCTGTCAGTTTGGTCGACTTATCCACAACGATGTAGTAATCTACATCCTAAATTCGCCTGGTCAAAATTCAACGCGCACACCTGGTCAATTTTAAATGCGCGCCAACACATACGGACATTTTTTGATAATGAATTTTACCTTGCAAACTTCACCAAAATTTAAATAAAGAAATGAGCAGTATTTTAATGTAATTATTGTTACAATAATTAAATGTTTTCAGGAATCATAAATATTAGCAAAATAGCAGCACGTAAAAACTGCCCAGAGGGTGGCCGTAGTTTTGGACCGGGTAAGTTTCAAGAAGTGACAGAAGTGGTACGTATTCCCACCAGTCAAAAGCCCGTCGTCTTGGATTTTTTGACAAGTTATCAGATGATGAAGTATGAGAAAAATGTGCTACTAGAAAAGCTCATTGATGAAGGAATTGTTAGCTTTCCAATTCCACATCCCACAAAGGTTCATGTACCGTTATTTGGCTCCAAGGTGCAAGCAGGTTTCCCAAGTCCTGCGGATGATCATATTGAAACGCGATTAGACATTAATGAGTATTTGATTCGAGATGAAAACGCGACCTTCTTTTCCACTGTAGGTGGTGACTCCATGAAGGATATTGGCATTTGCTCAGGCGATAAAGTGGTGGTTGATAAGTCACGCACACCTAAAGTTGGAGATGTCATCATCGGCGTATTATTTGGTGAGTTGACTATCAAGTTTCTAGGCAAAGCTAAAAATGGCAGACCGTTATTAATTCCTGCTAATCCTGCATTCTCTACCATAGAAGTTACTGAAGAAATGGGCTTTGAAGTCTGGGGTGTCGTGACTGGTACTTTCCGTAAAATTTAATCATGCGCTCCATCGCCCTGATAGATGTGAACAACTTTTATGTCAGTTGTGAACGGGTGTTTAATCCAAGACTAAAAAACAAGCCTGTTGTCGTGCTCTCCAACAATGATGGATGTGTCGTAGCCAGAAGCAATGAAGTCAAAGCGCTTGGCGTTAAGATGGGAGAGCCTTGGTTCAAACTAAAAGACTTGGCAAAGCAGCACGGCATCATCCATTATTCATCAAACTACGCCCTTTACGCAGACATGAGCAATCGGGTCATGGCGATACTCAGAGGCTTTAGCCCAGACCAAGAAGTCTATTCCATTGATGAGTCATTCCTGGATCTGACTACTTTCAAGCATTTAGACTTGACTGACTATGGTCAGCAAATGCGAGAAAAAATATTACGCTCAACAGGATTGCCAGTATCTGTTGGGATCGGATCAACTAAAACTTTAGCAAAGCTGGCGAACCATTGCGCAAAGAAACGCCCCGTATTCAATGGGGTATGTAATCTGAATCAGATGCAACATCGTGAAGTGAATCGCATTATGCAAGAAATTGATGTGGGTGAAATCTGGGGAATCGGCAGAAAACTAGCGACCAGACTGCATCAACTTAGCATCCATACGGTGTATGACCTTAAATATGCCAATGCTGCTGCGCTAAGAAAGCAATTCAGTGTGATGATGCAAAAAACTATCAGTGAGTTGAATGGTACTGTGTGTCTCGAACTGGAAGAAATCGCCCCAGCTAAGCAGCAAATCATCAGTTCTAGAAGTTTTGGCCAGCCCGTGTATGACTATGAGAGCCTTGCTGAATCCATTACGCTTTACATGAGTCGCGCCGCAGAAAAACTCAGAAATCAACAATCATTTGCTGGTGCAGTTTACGTCTTTATCCATACCAGTCCTTTTAGAGAAAATGAAGCCTTTTACAGCAATGGCATGACGATTCCGCTTCCAAGCCCATCTATTGACTCGCGGCATTTGGTTAATGTCGCACTTTGGGGGTTAAGAAAAATATATAAATCAGGATACAACTACGCAAAGGCTGGGGTGATGTTGAGTGAGCTCGTTCCCGCAGCAGGTTGTCAAACCGATTTATTCTCAACACAAGCGTTACCACTAGCGTCAACCAAGCTGATGACCGTTATGGACAGCATTAATAAGAAGATGGGCAAGGAATCTATCAAGCTTGCCAGCGAAGGTTTCAAGCGACCGTGGAAGATGAAACAAGGCAATAAAAGCTTAAGCTATACTAGCAATTGGGATGAATTAATGACAGTGACATAACATAAGGATAAGCAATGGCTAAAGTAATCAAAATGCAAAATAGTATTGCGATTGAGATTCCCCAAACTATTCAAGATAAAACTGGCATCAAGGTCGGCGATTATGTCAAAGTAGAAGTGACAGAGCTCGGAAACATTTGCATTAGGCGACACCGAAATGAAACCAGTCATCGTAGACAACGATTAAATGAGTTGTTGAGTCGCGTCACCGCTGAAAATCTGCACAAAGCTACTGACTGGGGACATCCAGTCGGTGGTGAGGTCTGGTAGAAAAGGGTTTAGTAAAGCATAGTTAACGTGGTGCAGGTTCACTTGTTAGAAAGCCAATAGGAGCCAATTGTAATAAGTCTCTGGCTTCTTCAATATTGGCATGTAGCCAAGGCAAGTAATTTGACTCGTTAAGTACCACGACAGAACGCTTTTCATCTTCAGGTTTATGAAAATGTTGCATGACAGGATGCCCATCGGCATTAATCGTCAGCATAGAGAATGAAAAGAATATCTCACCCGTTTCCTTATCAATAAAACGCTCCCATATTGACGCAACGGCCACCGGCTCACTATCTGAGCGTTTAATGCGCCAACGGATGGCTTTACCTGTTTCCCAGTTGGGTTCATAAAAGCTTTGCATAATAGCTAAGCCAAATCGGCGCTCTTTCCAAGCGCTACGGTAACTGGGTTTCTCAGCCACGGTTTCACTACGTGCATTATAAGTGCGTAAACCAAACTTCTTTTTATCAGTAGCCCAGTGCGGTACTAAGCCAAATTGAGCCAACTGACATTTCGGCTTACCATCATCAAGATAAATAAATGGCGCTGGGTAAGTGGGATAAGTTTCAGCTCGCCATGGCGCATTGGGTAAATCACAGCCAAAGTGTTGATTGACCCAATGGTTGTGTTCTGATGTGATGGGTTGGAAGTTGCTACACATGATTCAATTATTTAACGTATTTGGATTCATTGACACCAATTAAACTTAGTATAGCCGATGAATTCGCATAATTCGTTTTATTAATTACTATATTCTTCTCAATGTTAGCAACAATAATTCAAATGTATATTGTGTTGAAACTATTGAATCATTCTTTCAAAAATTCACAAAAATCCTCCAGCCCTTGACTTTAAAATATGGCCTATAGAATGAAATCTCCATCAACCACTAGGAGATTTTTTATGAAAATTAAGTTAAAAACAGTTTTATTTGTCAGCACCACTAAGCAATCAGTCATACCGCAAAACAAGGTCATGGATGTATTTAATGGCGCCCTTGCCTACCCTGAATTTTCAGGTAAAAAAGGGTATCTTATCAATCTAGATAAGGAAAGCGGGAAGCTATTATTTATTACACCGATTATTTTTGACAACCAAGGTGCAATAGATCAAAGTGACGTTAATCAACAAATATTAGATAAAATAAATATTGATTATGCAAGTATCAAATCAGAATCCCCATCAAACGACTTAAATGCAATTGCTGACCTCGCAGTTAAACAACAAATTGAGGCCTATAAAGAATGGAAGGATAACCCTAACAGGGAAGCGACAGGGAGGCTAATTGTAAAAAGCTTGATTGTTGGTGAGGTTTTAATTCCGCTACTTGAAAGTGTGAAAAACGTTTAATGAACAAGGGTTTTGTTAGATGATTACCATACTGACAAAACCCGAAATTTAGTGCATTCTATTGATAATAAAATACTCAAAACTCAACCTTTCATTAAAGTGATTAATATGACGTTTGAATTATACTTGGCACTTCGAAGTATTGGAGTGGATGAGGTAAAGTCTAAAAAAGTGGCAGAATCATTGGATGAAGCGATTGATCAACGTGTACTATTTAATTTAAAACAACAACATTTTGAAAACACTCTAAAGAAAGCTGAAATCAAAAGTTCAGTTTAAGGCTTACAAACAATAGAAGGAATGAAATTTTGTTGAAATACTTAATTCAATACTTCAAGCTGAGCTAAAAAGCTGCTTTACGTTACTCATATTTTTCACCATTAACCGCAATCTGGCTAAAATATCGCAGAGGTGGTAGCTACTTTAATCACATTAATGCACTGCATCCTTTAGCTAGATTTGAGGTTTGTCATGGATTTAAACAACAGCATTAAAGGCGCAATCATTTTTGTTGTTGGCACATTTGTATTTGCATTTATATTACCGATGATAACGTATGTCCAAAATTAGACAGACTATCTACTTATGTGTGTGATTCTTTTTATTTTCTGAAATTCTTAGTCTGGTTGAAGTGCTCCTACTTTAAGTTTATCTAAATAATCTGCCCACTTTTGCATCATATCTTTTCGCTGATCCAGAAACTTTGTTCTGTTATATGCAGTTCCAAGTACATCGGGTACCTTATGCGCAAGTTGATGCTCAATGATATGAGGATCAATATTTAAGCGCTCATGCAGTATTGTGCGAGCCATAGCTCTAAATCCGTGACCAGTAATTTCATTTTGAGTGTCATATCCCATCCGTTTTAATGCTGCATTTATTGCAGCTTCACTCATAGGTCTCGCTGGTGAGTGACCATTTCGAAAAACATATTCTCCATGGCCTGATAGAGGGTGAATGGTTTTTAATATATTGATAGCTTGTCTTGATAGCGGAACTAGATGGAGTGTTTTAGTTTTACCTACCAGATATCTCCACTCTCCAGCGTCCAAGTCGATTTCAGGCCATTTAGCAAACCTTAATTCTCCAGGACGGACAAATACTAAAGGTGACAACCTTAAGGCACATTGGACTGTAATGGTTCCATTGAATGCATCTATTGCATTAAGCAGCTCAGCTATTTGCTTAGGTTCAGTAAATGCTGCCATGTGCTTAACTCTCGTAGGAGGGAGAGCGCCCTTAAGGTCAGCAGTTACATCTCTCAAAGTATAACCATTTTGCACAGCATATCTAAATACTTGGCCACTAGCTTGTAAGCATCTATGTGCTGTTTCAAGGATATTGAGTTTCTCTATGCGCTTAATAACTTCCATTATCTGAGGAGCTGTAATTGAGCTAATTGGATTTTTACCAATCCATGGAAACAGGTACAGCTCGAATCGTCTTATAACTTTTTGCTTATGACTTTCGGCTTTGTCCTTCATGTGTGAATGCCACCATTCGCGAGCAACAGATTCAAAATCGTTCTCAGCATTTAGCTTATATTCTGCCTTAACGTTTTTTCGGTTTTCACTAGGATCTATTGGTGGGTCACTAGCTAATAGTTTACGTGCGGAATCTCTTCTCTCTCTAGCATTAGCAAGTGTTACTACTGGGTAGGTGCCAAGTGAAATTAACTTTTCTTTCCCATTAAATCGATATTTTAAACGCCACCATTTACCACCTGAAGGGGAGATTTGCATAAATAAACCGCCAGTATCATATAGTTTATATGGCTTCTCAAAGGGTTTTGCGTTAACTATTGCGGTGTTGGTAAGTGCCATTTTTGGGGTAACTTTCGCTGTAAAAGTCTACCAAAGTAGAGTTACCCCATAAGTTACCCCAATATTTGGGGGTATGTCAAGGAATGTTATGATACGAATTGAGGCAATAAAAAAGCCCCGAATCTAGTAAATTCGGGGCTTTTAGAGGTTTCATGATACTTTATGATACCTTATTGTGGTGGTGAAAGAGGGACTTGAACCCTCGACCCCAGGATTATGAATCCTGTGCTCTAACCAGCTGAGCTACATCACCATGTAAACTTTAGCAAGGGCGCAATTCTAGTGTTTTAGTCGACAATTGTCAAAAATAGTTTGCGTTTTGCGTGTTCAGTCTAATGTTGTTAAACATTAAATCTAAAGTGCATTACATCGCCATCTTGCACAATATATTCTTTGCCTTCTAAACGCATTTTCCCAGCTTCTTTGCTGCCTTGCTCGCCTTTGTTTTTAACGTATTCGTCATACGCAATCACTTCTGCCCGAATAAAGCCACGTTCAAAGTCAGTGTGGATAACGCCTGCTGCTTGTGGTGCGGTTGCACCTTTTTTTACAGTCCAGGCGCGCACTTCTTGCACGCCAGCAGTAAAGTAGGTTTGCAAGCCAAGTAAATCATACGCTGCACGAATCACACGGTTTAGGCCTGGTTCTTCTTGGCCGAGCTCTGATAAAAATAGTAGTTTGTCTTCTTCGTCTAACTCTGAGATTTCACCTTCAATTTTGGCACATATACATACTACAGGGGCGTTTTCAGCCTTGCCTAGGGCAACAACTTTATCTAGGTGCGGGTTGTTTTCAAAGCCTTTTTCATCAACGTTAGCCAAATACATCACTGGTTTAACGGTGATGAGGCAGAGTGGTTTTAGTAGCTGTAGCTCGTCTGCATCCAGATTAAGTGTGCGTACAGCTTTTGCTTGGTCTAAGCAAGGTACAACTTTATCTAATACTTTAATGAGGGCAATGGCATCTTTATCGCCACTTTTAGCTTTTTTATTTTCTCGCTGCAGTGTTTTTTCAACCGTTTCCATGTCTGCAAGGGCAAGTTCTGTATTAATGACTTCAATATCAGAAAGTGGGTCAATTTTATTGGCAACGTGAATAACATTGCTGTCTTCAAAGCAACGCACTACATGGGCAATGGCGTCTGTTTCGCGGATGTTGGCTAAGAACTTGTTACCTAAACCTTCACCTTTTGAAGCGCCCGCTACTAAGCCTGCGATATCGACAAATTCTACAATGGCAGGTTGCACCCGTTGTGGTTTTACAATGTCAATTAACGGTTGCATGCGGGGGTCAGGCACTTCCACTATGCCGACGTTGGGCTCGATAGTACAAAAAGGATAGTTCTCAGCCGCAATACCCGCTTTGGTAATGGCGTTGAATAACGTTGATTTTCCTACATTTGGTAGACCTACGATGCCACACTTCATATCAATACTTTCTCTATTAGGTACTTTATTAGGTTATATCTATTCAATTATTTTTTTGTGTGCAATTTCAGCATTGCGCTTTCAAAGTCGCCCGCCAGCAATAAGTCTAGCACTTTAGTGCTTTCAAAAATGCTTTCATCTATCGCTGTTTGTTCATCTTTTAATGGTGGTTTTAGAACAAAGTTAACCACTTCATTGCGCTCCCCTGGGTGACCAATTCCTATGCGCATTCGCCAATAATTAGCTGTGCCTAAAGCCGCATGAATATCTTTTAAGCCATTGTGACCACCGTGGCCGCCACCTAATTTTAACTTGCTGCTACCTGCTGGCAAATCAAGCTCATCATGAATCACTAAAATTTCAGCAGGAGAAATTTTATAATAGTTCGCCAGTGCTGCAACGGCTTTGCCGCTGAGGTTCATAAAAGTAGTCGGTTTGAGTAGCCATTTATCTTGCGCTGGATTTAGCTTACCAACTAATCCAAACATTTTTGCGTCAGCCGTTAATCTGCTATTGGTTTGCGCTGTAATTGCATCTATCCACCAAAAGCCTGCGTTATGGCGTGTTTTTTCGTACTTGTCGCCTGGGTTGCCTAATCCCACAAAAAGTCTAATTCCACTCATAGGTCAATAGTATCAATAAAAAACGCGCACTTCATAGCAAAGTGCGCGTTTAATTTGCATGCCAGTAAACTTAAGCTGCTGGTTCTTCTGCAGCTGCAGAAACACCGCCGCGCGTTTTGGCAATTGAGGCAACCGCTGCGTCATCACCATGCGCTAATTGCACAAATTCAACACCTTTTGGTAGTTTAATTTGTGATAAGTGAATTGAGTGACCCATTTCAAGTGTGGCAACGTCAATTTCAATAAACTCTGGCAAGTCTTTTGCCAAGCAGCTTACATCGGCTTCTGTTTGTACGTGCGCCACAATGCCGCCACCTAATTTAACACCAGGTGCAACATCTGCATTGATGAAGTGGAAAGGTACTTTTACGTGGATTTTTTCAGTAGCACTTACACGTTGAAAGTCAATGTGTTGAATAGTGTTGCGGACTGGATGCATTTGAAAGTCGCGTAGCAATACGCTTTCTTTTTTGCCATCTAGGTTTAGGTTTAACACTGAAGCATGAAAAGCTTCGTGACGGAATTGTAAGAACAATTCTTTCGCATTGATTTCAAGTGGAATGGCTGCTTGACCGCCACCATAAACCACACCTGGCACTGTGCCAGCGCGACGTAGACGGCGGCTCGCACCCGTACCTTTGACGTCACGTTTTACTGCATTAATTTCGATAGACATTTTTACTACTCCTAAAACCGCTGTATTTTACGCAACGGGAACTACACAAAAATCTGTTTTCCGCGACCAGAAAACAGGGTTAAAAACAGTTTAGTTAATCCATAAATAGTGAAGAAACGGAATCTTCAGTACTAATTCTGCGTATCGTTTCAGCCAATATGCCAGCGGCACTTAATTGGCGAATCTTTTTGCAGTTTCTCGTATCATCATTGAGTGGAATCGTATTGGTGACCACTAATTCGTCTAATTCAGAGTTGGCAATACGTTCTGCTGCACCACCTGACAACACTGGGTGCGTGGCATAAGCCACTACCTTAACGGCACCGTTATTTTTAAGTGCGGCTGCTGCTTCACATAATGTATTAGCGGTATCGACCATATCATCCATAATCACACAGGTACGGCCTGAAACTTCACCAATAATGTTCATCACTTTAGCTACATTTGGTTTTGGGCGACGCTTGTCAATAATTGCCAAGTCTGCGTTTAACTGTTTTGCTGCGGCACGGGCACGGACTACACCGCCAACATCGGGCGACACCACCATTAAATTTTCATGATTTTGTTTTAATAGATCTGACAACAAAATCGGTGTTGCATAAATATTATCTACAGGAATATCAAAAAAACCTTGAATTTGGTCTGAGTGCAAATCCATGGTCAGCACACGGTTGACACCAACGCCTGTCAGCATATTTGCTACCACTTTGGCAGTAATGGCAACACGCGCAGAACGTGGACGGCGATCTTGTCTGGAATAACCAAAGTAGGGGATTGCCGCCGTAATGCGCCCAGCAGATGAGCGCCTTAGCGCATCTACCATCACCATGACTTCCATCAGGCTGTCGTTCGTTGGGTGGCTGGTTGACTGCAATACAAACACGTCTTTACCGCGTACATTTTCAAGCAGTTCTACCGTAGTTTCACCATCTGAAAAAGTGCCTACATGCGCACGGCCTAGCTCAATGCCAAGGTGGGTAGCCACTTCTTGTGCAAGCACTGGGTTGGCAGTGCCAGTAAAGACCATCAAGTTGCCGTTAGACATCAGTTGATTTCCTATTGTGCAGGCGTGTGTTGCCAGCGTGTAACCATCAATAAAAGCTTACTAAAAATAAAAGCGCGTAAATCAGAAATCTACACGCTTGTTGTTCTATTTCATGCAGCGGATTGTCTGCATTTTAAATTCTGGCTGGGGAGGAAGGATTCGAACCTTCGCATGCCGGAATCAAAATCCGGTGCCTTAACCAGCTTGGCGACTCCCCAATATTTAATCGGTTTTATTTTTTATCAGAATAAACTGATCAGTGCTTTCTACGCTAACAAGTTAGCTAGAAGTGCTAAAAGGGTGCTGATTGAGCCCTTTTGCTACAAACCCCCGCACATTTTCGGGCTTTTGACTGCATATTGCATTTGCAATTTTTTCATCCACTACTTCTATAAACACGGAAGCACCAGAACCACTCATGCGCGCATCACCAAATTGCTTAAGCCATGTGAGGCATGCCAATACAGAGGGGTATTCATTGCAAACTACTTTTTCAAGATTATTAGTAAAATCAGCGCTGATATTTCCTGTGCTGAGACTGCATGCCCTTGAAAAGTCCGACATTGTCTTAGGAATCGTGTTTTTTGTCAATTGCTTATTGGCAAATATTTGCGCGGTTGATACATGCGCATCGGGCGTTAATACAACGTAATAAGCCTCTTTTAGCATGATGGTTGTCAGCATTTCGCCCACGCCTTCTGCCCAGGCGTTTTCACCATGAATAAAAACAGGCACATCGGCACCTAGTTTTAGCCCAAGGGTCATGAGTTCTGCGCGGCTTAAATTGAGCTGCCACAGGCGGTTGAGGGCTAACAGCACGGTTGCCGCATCAGAACTTCCGCCACCAAGCCCGCCACCCATTGGAATGCGTTTTTCAAGTGCGATTTCTACGCCCATGGTGCATTGGCTGTGCTGCTGTAATAATTTGGCGGCGCGTATGCATAAATCATCGGCTTCTGACACACCAGCGATTTGATTTGTACGTTTGATAAGCCCGTCGTTGCTAGGTTTTAAATAAACGGTGTCATAAAAATCCAACAAACGAAAAACGGTTTGAAGTAGATGATAGCCGTCCGCACGTTGGCCAGTGATGTGCAAAAACAGGTTGATTTTTGCCGGTGCTAAAAATGATTGAAAACCTAGCATAGCCTTGTATTTTAACGCATGTGAGGCATTTATGATAACGCTTTGAGGGTAGCGGTTATATTGGAAAATAATGGCCTAGCGTTGATATTGGCTTGCGCGCAGTCTTGTTGCAGTGACTTTAACGCTGCAATTGCTGGCGTTGGCGACTCGCATCGCTCAATCAGTTCTTCAAGCAAGCAGGCATAGGCGCGTACTTCGATTTTTTGTAACAATTCGGCTTGCCCATTTAAGTCATCAGTAATAAATGAAGCGGCGCCAAAATCGCTTAACAAGCATTGGCCTTGCGCATTATGCAAAATATTGTGCGCGTATAAATCGCCATGCAAAATGTGGTTAGCGTGTAAATGTTGTGCAGCACTGGCAATGCCATCGGCAATATTCATGAGTTGGTTAAAGGTAAAGGTCGTGTCAGTGGCATAAACATCTCGTGTGCAAGTGGCAAAGCTGGGCGGGTTAGCAAGGTTAATAAAACTTGGCTCAATCAATGCCATGCCTAGCCCTTGAATATGGTCGGGATGATTGCAAATAGCCCCTTCAATGGTGGTGAGGTTTGGGTGGGTGCCGGCTGCAATACAAGCGGACATTTCATTTTGCGGTAGTCCATCGCTGGTGACAGCGCCTTTAAATAATTTGACTGCAATGGTTTTAGCTTCAACATCGCTACGCTGCCAACCAGCTTGATAAATCACGCCTGAAGCACCTTCGCCAAGTTGTTTTTTGATGGTTAAATTTGCCCAGTCAATTTGCGTTGCGGGCTGTTGTGATGATTTTTTTTGCTCCAGTGACTGGCAAAACGGATTGCCCGCATAGGCCAGCCAAGCCAGTCGTGGCATAGAAAGCAACCAATCGGGCAGAGATTCAAAGCGGTTTGCAGAAATGCGCAGTAATTCCAGTTGTGTGCAATCCACCATGCTGTTCGGCAAGTTGGATAGTTGATTGCCGGCTAACATAAGTTTTTGCAAGTGGGCGCATTGGCCAATGGTGCTTGGCAAGTGCGTTAATTGGTTATCGGTTAATATCAGCCATTGCAGATTTTTAGGAGGCGAATTTTCAGGTAATACGCTGACTTTATTGGCTTTAAATCCAATCATGCTAAGCGATTCACACTGCCCCAATACCTCTGGTATTTCTGTGAATGCATTGTTCGAGCAAAATAAAATCTTTAATTTTTTAAGCCGAGCAAAATCATTTGGCAGTGACGATAATGCATTGCCCGAGAGATTGAGCACTTCTAAAGAATCTGCCAAATCAAAAATTTCGGTTGGAAACGCTGTTAAACCGCACGATATATCCAAGCGCTTTACGCCAGATAACTGCCCAGCGCGCAATTGTAAAAGCTGTTGAGATTGCGGCATAGGTTTGACGGGTAGTTTCACAAAGTTAAGGTAATTTGAACAGCCGCAATCATACTATGTGATGCGCTAAAAATGATACTAAAAAAGGGCTGTTTTTTACCCCAACCTTTTTAATGCCTCTGGAAGCTTTATAAATAAAGGCTCGCAGAGCATAAAATTTTTATCGAGGCTTTTTTCTGCTGTTTTATTGGCTATGTGATGCTGCAAAATAAGGTCAGAAGATGCGCGTGTACCTAGGCATTAAAGGCACGTTTCAATCGTTGTATGCCAGTGGCCAGCTCAGTCGCATTGAGGCTGCCAAAGCCAAGCCGAATGGCATTGATATCAATCGGTAATTCAGAAAACATTGGCGCTGGAAGGATTCTTACTTTTTCGAGCAAGGCTTTTTTTACTAACGCGTTCACGTCAATGCCTTCATTCAAACGAAGCCAAATTGCCAAACCACCATTGGGCGAATCAAAACTCACATATTGCCCCAGCTCATTTTGTAGCAACTGCGTTAAAACATTTCTGCGTTCTTCATAAATTTTTAAAGTTCTGCGAATGTGGCGTTTAATTTCACCAGAGTCCATGAGTTCAGCAACCGCCAGTTCGGTGACGGAGTTACCTTGTCTGTCGATTAGCAAAACTTCAGCCGCACACTGATTAATAAACGCTTTAGATGCCACTAGATAACCGACCCGTAACCCCGGCGCCAGCACCTTAGAAAGCGAGCCCACATAGATTACACGCTCGTGATGGTTTGAGCTGGCGAGCGGAAATACCGGGTGGTGCGAAAAGTGAAACTCGTGGTCATAGTCATCTTCAACAATTGCAAAATCATATTGCTCTGCCAGCATTAACAATTTCAATCTGCGTTCTGCAGTCATCATCACAGTAGTGGGAAATTGATGATGCGGTGTGACATAGATTGCACGTATGCGGTATTTTTCACATAATTTTTTGAGTTCATCAACATTAATGCCATGCTCATCCAGCCCTACGCCAAGTACATTGGCACCGCACGATTTAAACGCTTCGCGGGCAGGGGGGTAACTCAGATTTTCTACCACAATATAATCGTTCGGTTTACTTAACAGGCGCGCCGCCAAAAATATCCCCATTTGGCTGCCACGGACGATACATATGTTATCTACTTCTACATTAAGGCCTCTTTCCAAATTTAACATCACCGCAATCGAATTGCGCAGTGCCAACATGCCTTTTGGGCTGTCATAGCCCAGTTTATTTGCTCTGGAAGATACTAATAAGGCATGTCGAAACGCCATGGAAATCATTTTGAAGGGAATTAAGCGCGTGTCTGGAATGCCGTCATTAAAGTCGATGATGTTGTTAAGTGCAGTGTCACTTTCAGAAATCAGCTTTTCGGCATAAGGCGTGATTTTTGCTGGTTGAAGTGTTGGAGCCCGTTGATCGGGCTGCGTAATAGGCGTGGAGAAATTTGGTAAGTTAGAAGAGACAAAAGTACCTCTTCGATTTTCCGTGGTAAGCCAACCTTGGGCAATCAGCTCATCATAGGCAAGGACCACCGTTTTTCTATTGACGTTAATGCTTTTGGCCAACTCTCTTGTGCCAGGCATGGCAGTGGATGGCGGAAGTCGTCCCCTTTGGATTTCATCAATGATTTGTTGGGCTATCTGCAAATAGACCACAAGCCCAGATGATTTTGTAACGACTAAGTTAAGGCTCCAAGAGCGCAGCATAGCATTCCTTTTCAATATTTATAATGCAGCCTATACCGATGGCTGGACTATATGATATTTATAAACTGGACCACTAAAGTTTATTAATGTAAGGATATTCTACTGGACCATAAAAATTTGTCAATCTGGATGTTTTTGAAAATTTACATACTGTTACATTGCTGTTACTGCTTGATACAGATTTAGAAGCAAACCATTTTTAATGGAGCTGGTTTTAATGGCGCTGGCAGTGGAGGTTGGTAGATTAATTACCAAATGAAAATATTCAACACAACTACAATTGGAGATTAACATGGAGATGAAAAAAATTAAGCTCGCCTTGAGCCTAGTTGCAGGCGCAGCATTGGCATTGCCAATGGTAGCTTCAGCAGCAGCAGACCAAGAAGCAGCAATGAAAGACGCAAATAACTGGGCGCACCCACGTGGTCAGCATGACAACTCTGGCCACAGCAAGTTAGCGCAAATCAACAAAGGTAACGTTAAAAACCTTAAAGCAGCATGGACATTCGCAACCGGTGTAAACCGTGGTCACGAAGGTTCACCAGTTGTTGTGGGTAACATGATGTATGTCCATACCGCATTCCCAAACAACGTATACGCACTTGACTTAAACGACAACCAAAAAATTGTTTGGTCATATTTCCCAAAACAAGACCCATCAGTACAAGCAGTATTATGCTGCGATAACGTATCACGTGGCCTTGGCTTTGGTGATGGCAAAATATTTTTGACGCAAAATGATGGCACGATGGTTGCCTTGGACGCAAAAACTGGTGCCAAGGTTTGGAGTACCAACGTTTGGGATCCTAAAGTGGGCGCAACCACCACAACCGCTTCACACGTGATTAAAGATAAAGTGTTAATGGGATGTTCAGGTGCAGAGTTTGGCGTACGTTGTGCATTTACAGCACTTAACATTAAAGATGGCTCAATTGCTTGGAAAGCCTATGCTACTGGCCCTGACTCAGAAACGCTTATGGGTGAAGGCTTTAACAAAGACACGCCTGAATACAGCGCATTATCGGTATATGAAGATGTGAATGGCGGTAACAAACTAGGTGGTTCTTTCAAACGTCTAAATGCAGATCAAATGAAGTACCCAGAGACAGACCTTGGTGTTAAAACATGGTTGAAACCACAAGCGGTAAAAGATGGCTGGCAACATGGTGGCGCATCCATTTGGGGATGGTGGCCGTATGATGCACGTACCAATTTGGTTTACTACGGAACAGGTAATCCTTCTGTTTGGAACCCAGATGTACGTCCAGGTGACAACAAATGGACGATGTCAGTGATTGCACGTGACCTAGATACCGGTATGGCAAAATGGGCAATGCAAAAAACACCGCATGACGAATGGGACTATGACGGCATTAACGAAGTGATCTTGTTCGACAAAGGTGGTAAAACCTACGCATGGCATCATGACCGTAACGGTTATGCCTACACATGGAATGCACACAACGGAAAATTGATTGCTGCTGAAAAAGTGCACCCATTCGTGAACTGGTCAACTAATGTGGATTTAAGAACTGGTGTGCCAGATAAATTGGCTTCAGCATCAACCCACCAAGACTACAACACTAAAGGTATCTGCCCGGCAGCATTGGGTACTAAAGACCAACAACCAGCGGCATACTCACCAAAAACCGGCTTAATGTACTCACCATTGAACCACGTATGTATGACATATGAGCCAGTTGAAAGTAAATATGTGGCAGGTCAACCATGGGTGGGTGCTACATTGACCATGTTCCCAGGGCCTGACGGTGTGATGGGTGGCTTTGCTGCTTATGACCCAATGACCAACAAAAAAGTATGGTACAACAAAGAGAAATTCTCTGCTTGGGGTGGTGCGCTAACAACCGCTTCAAACTTAGTGTTCTACGGAACTTTAGATCGTTGGTTTAAAGCGCTAGATGCAAACTCAGGTAAAGAGCTTTGGAAATTCCAAGTGGGTTCTGGCGTGATTGGTAATGCATTCACTTACGGCAATAAAGGCAAACAATACGTTGGCGTGTTATCAGGCATTGGTGGCTGGGCTGGCGTTGCGATGAACCTTGGCTTAACCACACCAACAGACGCGCTTGGGGCTGCTGGTGGTTATGCTGAACTCGTTAAATACAACGCGGCTCCTGGCGGCGGTGCATTAACAGTATTTAGTTTGTAATAAATAGCGATCTAGTCAGCCGATGACTTAATAAAGACTGACGTCAACAGTTCTATTTCAAATTTTACTCCAAAGGAATTTGAAACTAAGGGCCCCCTTCTCAATATTTAGAGAAGGGGTTTTTTTACGAGGTAGTTAAATGAAAGTCATTGGTGTTGTTAAAGCCGTACTAACAGGCCGCGCTGCTCCATACGCTAAACCTGATATTTTTAGTGCGATTGATAAAAAATCAGTTTCAGGCACAATTAAAGTGAGTGCGGAAGGTTTAGAAGGTGATGAACAAGGCGACCGACGTTTTCATGGCGGCATAGATAAAGCCGTGAATTTTTATTCTTATGAACACTATCATTTTTGGCGAAGACAATTAGGTGCAATGCCTTTGCTTGATACCTCAGGCGCATTTGGCGAAAACCTCAGTACAGTGGGCATGACCGAAGATGATGTGTGTTTGGGAGATCAACTACGCATTGGCACTGTTTTATTAGAAATTTCCCAAACTAGACAGCCTTGCTGGAAACTTAATCATCGGTTTGGAGTGCAAGACATGGCTTTGCTTGTACAACAAAGCTTACGAACAGGCTTTTATTGTCGTGTGCTGAATCCAGGCATTCTGATGGTTGGCGATGCCATAAAATTAGTGGCTAGACCACATCCTAATTGGTCATTACGGCGGTTTTTAATTTTGTTATATCAAAATACCCTAGACGTTGATTCGCTAAATGACGCACTTAATTTGCCATTAGTGCCTACAAATCGTAAGTTAATTGAAAATCGATTGTTCAGTAATTGTGTGGAAGATTGGTCGGGTCGTATAAAAACGCCTGAGAGTATTGATGGCTAGACAGTTTTTTATCAATGTTTGGAAAAATAAGCATCTATGGTGTCGAATAGAAACGGATTGCCCGTGGGCTGACGAGGTAGTTCAAGATGTTTTAAATAACTTTCACGCTGAAGATGGCTATACTTTTGAATTTTATTTGGCAACAGATGAGCGACGCATTCTTGAAAGCAGTCACGATGGTGTGAGGTTGCTAGTACGAGAGCCTATTTATAAGCCAATCAACATTGTGGATGTTCTATCAACTGAGTTTAAAAAATAACTGCCAAATATAATTCTGGACTATGTAACCTGCCTCAATAAATAACTATCTCTGGACCACCAAGAAAACGCAATCTGGATGATTGTGTGGCGGTTACATTCAGTTACATTATCGTAACGTTTTGTTATAGACAGCAAGTCATTCGCCAAATATAGGCAATGTCGCCCACACAACCCCTTAAATCCACCCTTAAAACGGTTAATGATCAACAAAGGAATTTTATGTCACCACCATTAGACGCTCAACTCACCGACGTACGCGCACACGCATTAAAACTTGAAGATGAAGTGAATAAAGTCATTGTCGGGCAAGCTAAAGCGGTTCGCTTGATGAATACGGCTATTTTTGCACGCGGGCATGTGTTGCTTGATGGCGGCGTGGGTGTGGGTAAAACGACATTATTGCAATCGATTGCGCGAGGCATTGGTGGCGCTTACGAGCGTATTGAAGGCACCGTGGATTTAATGCCAAATGATTTAATCTATCACACTTATTTGGGTGATGATGGTCGGCCAAAAATTGATGAAGGTCCATTATTGCGCGCAGGTGAAAATCTATCGGTATTTTTCTTTAACGAAATCAACCGTGCCCGTCCGCAAGTGCATGCTTTAATGTTGCGTGTGATGGCAGAGCGCCATGTGAGTGCGTTTAAAAAAGAATATCGCTTGCCACACATGATTGTGTTTGCTGACCGTAACCAAGTAGAGAAAAACGAAACGTTTGAAATCCCGTCTGCTGCGCGTGACCGTTTTATGATGGAAATTCCAATTGAAATTCCAACCGACCGCGATATGAAAAAATCGCTGGTATTTAATACCAAGTTTCAAAATGCAGAAAAACTGACCCAGCAAGTGGAAAGCGGCATTCTACATTTTGACCAATTGAATGCGTTTTCAGAGCAATTGCAAAACCATATTAAATCCAGCGATGTGCTAGAAGAATATGCGCTAGATTTATGGGATGCCACACAGCACCCTGAGAAATTTGGCGTAAAAATGGAAAGCGTTGATGTAACCCGTGTTGTGCAAACAGGTGCGAGTCCACGCGGTATGGGCATGTTAATGAAAGCGGCGCGTGTGAATGCGTGGCTGAATAATCGTGACAGCATGTTCCCTGAAGATATTCATGCGGTGTTTCATGAAGTCATTTCTCATCGTTTGGTATTCAATAGTATGTATGAAAACCGCAGAACCGCGCTAGCACGTGAATTGACTGCGAATATTATGAGTACAGTGGCGGTGCCAAGCCCCACCTTTAGCAAAGCGGCTTAAGTCCAAATGAGCTTAGCGATTCGCAACGCGGCGGATGTCTCGTACGCCAAACCTTTTGAGTACATTGTTTCTTGGAAGTCATCAAGTCTGCAATTGGGTGACCATCGCGGCACCCAGCGCGGTATGGGCTTGGATTATCGCGGTAATGTGAATTTTGTAGATTACCCCGATGCAAGGCGCATGGATATTCGCCAAACCATGCGTGACCCGTTCGAACAAGTGCAGGTGCGCCAGTTTAACCAAGAAAGCACCACGCCCATTTACGCCGTATGTGATTTGTCTAGCTCCATGCAGTTTAAAGGCAAACAGCGCAAGTTGGATAAAGCGATTGAAATTGCCACTGCGGTAGCGAACTCGGCTTACCAAGCGGGCGATGTCTTTAGCTTTATTGGCTACAACGACCATGTGCTGGAAGACTTCACCTTGCCTTTAAGCCGCAATTTGCATCAATCAAAAGAAGCCATCGCGCAGTTGCACGATTATGAAAAAATGCGTGTGGGTGCAGAAGGCATTACCGATGTGCCTAACTTTTTAGGGCAAAGTCGCGGACTAGTGTTTTGGATTTCTGATTTTCACATGCCACTCAGTGTGATTGAGCAAACGCTCACCGCCATGTCAGCACATCAGGTGATTCCGGTGGTGTTGTGGGATGACGAAGAGTACAAAAAGCTACCTAAATTTGGCTTTGGCACCATGATAGACCCTGAAACCGGCCTGAATAAAACCTTGTTTTTTCGGTATGAAGTCAGAGCAAAATTTATCACCGCATTTAATGAACGCAGACACGCACTAGAGGCGTTGTTTTTAAAGTTTGATTCGCCCGCGCTATTTATGCACGCTGACTACAAGCCTGAAACCGTGACGCATTATTTTGAACATAATATGAGCCTATAACATGGGTATTAACACAATGATTAAATCAACTTCAAAACTAGGCGCAATGGTGTTGCTGGCAGGCTTATGGTCAACCAGCCTTGTATTGCATGCAGCCGAAGAGGCAAAAACTGCAAAAATCGTTTCGCTGACCAACCCTACTCAAACCTATGGAGTGCAGATTGGCGATAAGTTAAGTCGCGAATTAGTATTAGAAATTCCTGCACCGCTTAAAATTTCTGAAGGTGCATTGCCAAAAAAAGGCAGTAAAAATAACGGCGTGGAGTTGGTGGAAGTACAAGTGCAAACTGACCAGAAAAAAGATCTGACGCGTTATACCGTTAAGTTGAGCTATCAACCCTTTACCAGCCCAAACAAGCCAACGGTGATGCAACTGCCCGCTGAAAAATTAAGTCTTTCAGGTGGCGCAAAAGCGGAGGTATTAGAAGTGCCAGCATGGAATTTCTGGTTATCCCCCATTGTTACGGGCGGCATAGAAACTGCGCAAAATAATATACAGCCAGAAGCCGCACCGCCCTTGGTAGATGACAGTGCGCATAAAACACGGCTTGCGCTATTTGCAAGTATGCTCGCCGCCAGCTTGCTCGCTTTATTGTATTTGAATGCGGATGGCAACTGGCTACCGTTTATGGGTGGCGCATTTGCTAAAGCGCATCGGCAATTAAAACGTTTAGCGAAATCAAGTGGCGCAAAAACTGCGGTAGAAGAAAAGCAAGCTTTGGTGTATATCCACCAAGCGTTCAATCAGCATTTTGGCGCTAATATGTTTGCGCGTGATATTGAACCATTTGTGGCTAATCGCATGAGTTTCAAAAAAATGAAAGCCGAAATTGCACAGTTTTTTAATGCCTCTAACCAATCTTTATACGCGGTTGAGCCGCGTGATAGCCAAAAAGTCATCGCAGACTTGGTACAACTCAGCAAGCAATTGCGTGATTGTGAGCGAGGCGTTTAATGACATTTTTAACTCCCTGGGCATTCTTGTTATTGCCCATCGCGCTACTGCCGTTTTGGCTGAAAGGGCATCAAGGCAAAGTCTATACTTGGTTGGAAATGTTACCTGAGGATAAGCTTTCAGACAGACTCAATTTGCTCATTAAAGTGATTACCGCTTTGCTGCTGGCGAGCATAGTACTGGCTTTAGCTAACCCACGTGGACACGATGAAAAAATCCAACGTACTGGCAAAGGCGCACAAACTGTGATGGTGATAGACCGTAGTGTGAGTATGGATCACCCATTTACAGGCGATAACTCTGGCAATGTGGCCGAAATTAAATCGGTTGCTGCGCGCCGAATTATTACGCAGTTTATTGATTCGCGCCCTAACGACATGATGGGCGTGGTTGGGTTTACCAATTCCGCTTTATATGGCGTCAAAATTACCACGAACCGCGATGCGATTCACTCAGCCATTATTGCCGCCACCAGCCCATCACTCAATCAAACCAATATTGGTGCAGGCTTAACTGAGGGGATTGGCTTATTCGATAAAATAGAAAACTCAGGCTCAAGAGCCATTATTTTGCTATCAGATGGTGCTGGCAAACTCAGCCCGCGCGTGAAGTTTTTATTAAGCCAGCGATTGAAAGAACGTAAATTAAGCATTTACTGGATTATGTTGCGCGAACCAGGCGAGCCGAGCATTTTCACAAAAGAAGTCTATGAAGAAGACCGCGTGCCTAATTCAATTGTCTTGCATAAGTATTTTCAGGGGCTGGGTTTGAAATATAACGCGTATGAAGCTGAAGATGCCGAATCATTACAATCGGCTATTCGCGACATTGATTCACGCGAGAAAAAAGCCATTATGTTCACTGAAACTATCGCAGGTTATGACTACGCTCGGGTGTTTATCATCATTGCTTTAATACTGGGCTTGCTGATTTTGGCGATTAAAAATTTAAAGATTCATGATTGAGGGATTTTCCAATGAAAAAAAATGCCATTAGCCGCAAAAATCAACTGCTCGTTTTGGTATTGCTTGTGGGCTTGGCAGGGACTGCTTACGAGGCCTACCAAACGAATAAAATTGGCAAGGTCAATGCTGCCTTGCTTGCGGGCGAAGTTGTGAATGACGACAGTTATCCGTTTCACAAAAAATTTGCTGATGCCTATCATCAAGGTAAAACGGGTAATTTTAAGCATGCTGTACAAGGCTTTGGACAAACGTTAGAACTTGCCAATAAAAAAGATAGCCAAGCATTTGAAGTCAGCCAAGCACTTAAGTCTAATATTCACTACAACATCGGTAACAATTTATTTCGATCTGGTTTGCAACGCTTGGTCACGGCGGATGGCGAAATTCAAGAACAAGCCAAATTTGATTATCTACAAGCAAAATCCGCTTACGAGCAAGCCTTGAAGCTAGACCCAAGCTCACGTGCGGCAAAATTTAATTTAAGTTTACTGCTAGGTGTTATTCCGTCTAATATCAAAACTGTGCCACAAGACCCATCAGGCATGGAAATCAGTAATTTGCCTCAAGGTTTGCCATGAAAAACGTGTTGAATATGTTAAAAAACAACTACGAAACAGTCCTACTGGTATTGGCCTCGTTGTTTCTGCTACTGGCTTTAATTAAGCCGCAAATACAGCTTAAGCAAGATGTTCACAACTACCTATTGGTAGCCGACGTGTCGCAAAGCATGAATGCAGAAGATATGAAGGTAAATAACCAGCCCGTGAGTAGATTGGTTTATACGCAACACATGATGAAGCAAGTGGTGAAAACCTCTCCTTGTGGCACCTATGTAAGCGTGGGGATTTTTGCAGCAGAAAATGTGGCTTTGCTGTTTATGCCATTAGAAGTGTGTAAAAACTTTGACATCATCAACGACACCATTGACCACCTAGAATGGCGTATGGCATGGAGCGGTAACAGCCGCATGACGTTTGGCGTTAAAGCGGCTGAAGCGACGTTTGACTACTTAAATATCCCCGCGCAAATGCTGTTTTTTACCGATGGTGATGAATCCCCCAAAGCCAACGGCATTAACAAGTTAGATATTAGCAATGTGCGTATTGGCAAAAACGTGATATTTGTCGGGGTTGGTGGCCATGAACCTGCGCCCATTAAACGTTTTAACGCCAACAATAAATTTGTTGGTTATTGGGGTACAGATGCGGCAGCCGAAAGTGCTGGCGGCGGCATTATGTATAATGATGCCAGCTTAGATGACCCAGATCCGCCAGTCGCTTACGCCGAGTTTGACCGCTATTTGTCCAAGCAAGATGTTGAGCATTTAAAAGACATGACCGCTGAAATAAAAGGCCAATATGTAGAAGGGTTGGATAACCCTGAGTTTTACAAATTTGTACAATCGCAAACACCTGCGGCAAAGTTTGAAACGGACTATTCAGTACGGTGGATATTTTTAACATTAGCAATCATTCTGGTGCTATCCACCTACCTACCGGATTTGCGTTCGCACTTGAATGCTAAACGTAATGATTTGCGTGTTAGATAGTCTTATTTAAGTTAGTCATCTTAGTCAGCAGTTGCGAGATTAAAAAAATTCTGTGACGGTAAAAATTGAAGCATTGTTTTTTTGCTATGCTGCAGCATAGGCAATAAGAATTATAAATTCTCTACATACTAAACTTTTTAAGTTAGCGGCGTGATAAAGTTTCAAGCTTAGTATGCTCTGAAAAAATGCCACGATGATAAAACTTAAAATCCGCGATAAAATCATTGGCTTACTGGTTTTTTACTTCCTAGTGGCCTTAGTGGCGATTGGCTCAACACTATTGGTCTCTTGGCGGCTGGAAGGCGGTGCGGCTGCGATTAATGATGCGGGGCGTGAGCGCATGCGATCATATCGAATTGCTTATTTAGTGGAACTTTATGTTAAGCAGCCAACACAGCAATTACGTGATGATATTGACCAAGAAATTATCTCTTTTGAAAACACCTTAATTGAGTTAGAAAAAGGTAATCCAGCACGCCCACTTTCACTCCCCAAAGATGCCGATGTCAAAACTCAAATGGCGCAACTCCGTCAAACATGGCAAGAAGCAATTCAGCCCCATATCAGTAGCATTCTAACTGCCAACAATCCGACAGACCAGACATTGTTTTTAGCGCAGTACCGACCTAAATTAGAGCAATTTGTTACTGGAATTAATGATTTAGTGAGTATGGTGGAACACAGCAACGCACGTGCAACCACTTTGCTTCGTGTATTACAAATCACTTTAGTCAGTTTGGCTTTTATAGGCACCGTGTTGTTGGTGTATTTGTTTTCACACATGGTGGTGCGCCCGGTGATGCGTTTGCGTGAGGGTATTGGGCGTATGGCAGCGGCTGACTTTGATGTGCGCTTGCCCGTTACCAGTCAAGACGAGCTGGGTGAGTTGGCTGGTGGGTTTAACCGCATGGCGGCGGAATTGCAAGATATTTACGCAACGCTAGAGCAGCGCGTGGAAGAAAAATCACGCAGCATTGAAACCAAAAATAAAGAACTAGCCGCATTAGATAAAGAAATGGCGGTTTCAGAGGAGCTTAATCTACTGGCGCAAGAACTGCATGACAGCATTGCGCAATCGTTAGCTTTTTTGAATATTCAAGTGCAGTTATTGCAGGACGACTTACAAAAAGACCAAATTGCAGAGGCGATGAAAACGTTGGCGCAAATTCGTGAAGGTGTGCAGGAAAGTTATGATGATGTGCGCGAGTTGTTAGTGCATTTTCGTACGCGGATAGGAAATACGGATTTAGAAACGGCTATTCGTAGTGCATTAGATAAATTTGAAGGCCAAACGGGCATTAATACAAATTTTTCTTTGCACGGCTGTGCGCCCATATTGCAGCCAGAACACGTGCTGCAAATTATGCATATTGTGCAAGAGTCGCTTTCTAATGTACGTAAGCACGCAAAAGCTAGCCAAGTAGATGTTGCGCTTGGCTGTACTGAACAATGTGTGATTGATATTCATGATAACGGTGTGGGCTTTGATGTAGCCCGCGATGCGGGCGATAGCCATGTGGGTTTACGCATTATGCGTGAACGTGCGCATCGTATTGGCGCGGAACTTTCATTTGACTCAGCGCAAAGCAAGGGCACGCAAATTCAACTTATACTGCCCGCAACCTTATAAAGTGATCACTATGGAACCTATTCGCGTTTTAATTATTGATGACCATACGCTGTTTCGTAGCGGCATTAAGCTATTGTTAGAACGGCAAACGGGCTTTGAAGTAGTTGGCGAAGCGAGCGATGGACTAGAAGGCGTAAAGCGTGCCAAGCAACTTAAACCCGATGTGGTGTTGCTTGATTTGCACATGCCAGTCACCAGTGGCTTGGTCGCCATTCCCCTCTTGCGAGAAGAAGTACCAACCACTGAAATTATTATGCTAACTGTTTCTGAAGATGCCGATGATTTACTAGAAGCCTTGCGTGCTGGTGCACGTGGATATTTACTTAAAAATATTGAAACAGAGTTTTTACTCGATGCTATTCGCCGAGCGGCAGCAGGTGAGTCAGTCATGTCCTCTCAAATGACCGCTAAGCTGGCTGATGCGATGCGTACACCGCAAACAATTGTGAACAACGCTCACCCTGAAAAACTCACGCCGCGCGAGCGTGAAATTATCCTTCAATTAGCAAGTGGTGCCAGCAATAAAGAAATTGCCAGAAAGTTGGATCTAGCTGAATCTACCGTAAAAATACATGTGCAAGGCATATTACGTAAGCTAAATTTAGCAAGCCGTGTGCAAGCCGCAGTGTATGCGGTGGAGCATGGTTTTGTAACAGAACAGGCAAAAGTGCCACCAAAAGCCAATTAAGACGGATTTATTTCGCACTAAAAAGCGTAACGCTTACCTAGTTCTAAAGAACTAGTTCCTATGCTTCATAAAACCTATCCTTTAGACGAATAGTGAGTTCAGTTCAACAAGCCTAATCTTTCACCATATTGCAAATGGGGAGAAAGAACATGGCAACACAACAATATAAAGCCTGGTCTGTCGTTGTAGCCAGTACGCTGGCATTTACAGTGTGCTTTATGATTTGGATGATGTTTGCAGTCATCGGCATCCCCATTAAAGAAACACTCGGGCTTAACGAAACACAATTTGGCATTCTCATTGCTACCCCCGTGCTTACGGGTTCGCTTATCCGCTTACCACTTGGCATGTGGACCGATAAATTTGGTGGACGCATCGTGTTTTTTATTTTGATGATTTCTACCGTCATTCCCATTTACTTAATTTCAAAATGTACTGAGTATTGGCAGTTTTTAGTCACGGGTTTATTTGTTGGCATTGCGGGCGGTTCATTTACTGTGGGTATTTCTTATTGCGCGCGTTGGTTTCCAAAAAACCGCCAAGGCTTGGCCATGGGCATTTTTGGTGCAGGCAACACGGGTGCAGCCGTCACAAAATTAGTCGCTCCGCTCATTGTGGTGGCGTATGGCTGGACGATGGTGCCACAGATGTATGCAGTGTTAATGTTAGTGACTGCTGTTCTGTTTTGGTTTTTTACCTTTTCTGACCCTGCTCATAAAGTGGGTAAGGCTGTCACCATGCGCGAGCAACTTGCGGTACTTAAAGACCCCAAGGTTTGGAAATACAGCCAATATTACTCCATTGTATTTGGCGGCTATGTAGCGCTGGCCTTATGGATGACTAAATACTATATCGGCGAATACGGCTTTGATTTAAAAACAGCCGCACTCATGGCTGCGGCTTTTAGTATACCTGGCGGTGTGTTACGTGCTGTTGGCGGTTATTACTCTGATAAGTTTGGTGCACATACCGTGACATGGTGGGTACTTTGGGTGTCGCTTGTTTGCCTGTTCTTTCTTTCATACCCACAAACAGATATTTCAATTGTGACCGTCAAAGGACTGCAGACTTTCCATGTGGGCTTAAATGCTACTTGGTTCACCGTCATCATGTTCACCATGGGCATTGCCTTTGCTATCGGCAAGGCTTCCGTCTTTAAATATATTTCAGATGATTATCCGCACAATATTGGCGTGATTTCAGGTGTAGTGGGCTTGGCAGGCGGTCTAGGTGGTTTTTTAATGCCGATTATGTTCGGCGCACTGCTTGATTTTACAGGGGTGCGCACTTCAGCCTTTATGTTGATGTTCGGCATTATTTGGGTGTCACTGATTTGGATGTACTGGACAGAAGTGCGCCCAGTCAAGATTGGTCGTCACCATGAACGCCAAGCCGCAAAACAAGCTACACCTATCTAAGGAGAAATGACATGTCCACCAATATTGATCAATGGGATGTAGAAGATAACCACTTTTGGGAGTCCACCGGTAAAAAGATTGCCTATCGTAATTTGTGGATTTCAGTCCCAGCCTTGTTATGCGGCTTTGCAGTGTGGCTCATGTGGGGCATTATCACGGTGCAGATGAGCAATCTTGGCTTTCCATTTAGCAAAGATGAATTGTTTACACTGACTGCAATTTCAGGCTTGGCGGGTGCCACGATGCGCATTCCGGCATCGTTTTTTATACGCTTGGCGGGTGGTCGCAATACGATTTTTCTCACTACCGCAATGTTACTCACGCCAGCCGTTGGAACAGGCATTGCCTTGCAGCACCCTGAGTGGCCGCTGTGGGTGTTTCAGTTAATGGCCTTGTGGTCTGGTGTAGGTGGTGGCAATTTTGCAAGCTCTATGTCTAACATCAATACGTTTTTCCCTAAACGTTTGCAAGGCACCGCTTTGGGAATTAACGCTGGCATTGGAAATTTTGGCGTGACGACCATGCAAATTTTAATTCCGTTGGTCATGACAATCGGCGTATTTGGCGCACTCGGTGGCGAGCCTACAACACTGGTTAAAGATAGCGGATGGATTTTTGGCAAAATCCCCGCAGGTACACCTACGTTTATTCAAAATGCGGGATTTGCTTGGGTGCTGTCGCTCGTGCCATTGGCAATTTTGTGCTATTTCGGCATGAATAACTTAAAAACCATTTCGCCAGATAGCGAAGGCACCATTGCTGCCTTTATCAAAATCACTTGGCTTTACACGCTGGCGTTTATTCCCGCCATGATTGGGCTTTACTTATATTTACCCGCACCAACTGGCCTAGGTTTACTCAATATGTGGGTAGCAATGCCTCTGATTATTGGTGCAACACTACTCGTAATGAAATTAGCAGCCTTTGGCACCATGAAAGAAAATATCGCCAAACAATTTGCCATTTTTAAAAACAAACATACTTGGTCAATGACCGCGCTTTATTTGGTCACCTTCGGCTCATTTATTGGCTTTTCAATGGCGTTGCCACTTTCTATCACAGTGATTTTTGGTGACAAACATCTGTTAGACGCAGCAACAGGTGTTTGGACACATGTCAAAAATCCAGCCGCGCCTTCTGCACTCACTTATGCTTGGATTGGGCCCTTTGTAGGCGCGCTGATTCGTCCTGTGGGTGGCTGGATTTCAGATAAAGTCGGCGGTTCAATCGTCACACAAGTCATTTCTGTCGTCATGGTTGCGGCCTCAGCCTACGCAGGTTACATCATGATGCAGGCTTACCATTCTGCCACCCCAGAAATTTACTTTACACAGTTTTTAGTCGTGTTTGTTGTGTTATTTGCCGCAACAGGGGTGGGCAACGGCTCTACATTTAGAACGGTTGGGGTAATTTTTGATCGCGTGCAAGCAGGCCCCGTGTTAGGTTGGACATCGGCCGTGGCTGCTTACGGGTCGTTCATTGCGCCAGAAGTGATTAAAGGCCAAATTAAAGCCGGCACACCAGAAAATGCCATGTACGGCTTTGCAATTTTCTATGCACTTTGCTTGATATTGAACTGGTGGTTTTATTTACGGGCAAATAGCGAAATTAAAAATCCATAAACGATTAATGTGCATGCGTGTTTTTACGCGTGCAATGTAAAACGATAGGAGTAAAAAATGAGCCACTTTTTAGATAGATTAAGATTTTTTGATAAAGTGAAAGCGACTTTTTCTGACAATCACGGCATCGTCACCAATGAAGACCGCCAATGGGAAGATGCTTATCGCCACCGTTGGCAGCATGACAAAGTGGTACGTTCCACCCACGGCGTAAATTGCACGGGCGGCTGCTCTTGGAAGATTTTTGTTAAAAATGGGCTGGTGTCATTTGAAATGCAGCAAACCGATTACCCACGCACCCGAGACGATTTGCCAGACCACGAACCACGCGGTTGCCAGCGCGGTGCTTCATTCTCTTGGTATTTATATAGCCCACATCGCATTAAGCATCCGTTAATACGTGGTCGATTGCTAGATTTATACCGCACAGAACGTATGACCGGTAAAGACCCAGTTGAGGCGTGGGCAGCTATTCAGGCCGATGAGAAAAAGCGTAAGGCCTACACTGCAGTGCGTGGCTTGGGTGGCTTTGTGCGTACCTCTTGGGATGAAGTGAATGAAATTATGGCAGCGGCCAATGTTTACACCATTAAAAAATGGGGTCCAGACCGTATTTTTGGCTTTTCACCTATCCCTGCAATGTCAATGATTTCCTATGCCGCAGGCTCCCGATATCTCTCCCTTATCGGTGCAGCTTGTGGTTCTTTTTATGATTGGTATTGCGATCTACCTGCGGCTAGCCCGCAAACATGGGGCGAGCAAACTGATGTGCCAGAAGCGGCCGATTGGTACAACTCCACTTACATTATTATTACAGGCGCTAACCTGCCCATGACGCGTACGCCAGATGCACACTTTGCCTCAGAAGTGCGTTATAAAGGTGCAAAAATTGTGGCCATGGCACCTGATTACGCTGAGTTTTGCAAATTCTCTGATTTATGGATGCCAATTAAACAGGGGACAGACTCTGCAGCGTTTTTGGCGATGGGACATGTGGCGCTTAAAGAGTTTCATATTCAAAACCAAGACCCGTACTTTCAAGAGTACGCACGTAAATATACCGATATGCCCATGCAAGTCATGTTGCGTAAGCAAGGCGATGCTTATGTTAGCGACCGCTTTTTACGCGCATCAGATTTTGATGGCGGATTAGGTGAAACCAATAATCCTGAATGGAAAACCATTGTTTTCGATCGTAAATCATGCGCATTTGTTGTACCAAACGGTAGTATCGGTTTTCGTTGGGGTGAAGAAGGTAAATGGAATCTTTTGGAAAAAGCCGGTCATTTAGAGACCGTTGCAGAACTAACTTGCATTGATGACCGTGATGACGTGGTATCTGTTGGCTTTCCACATTTTAACCATGATGAAGCTAACTTGTTATTCCGTAACGTGCCAGTACGTAAAGTGAAATTAGCCAATGGTGAAGAAGCTTTAGTAGCCACCGTATTTGACTTGCAAATCGCCCAATACGGCATAGACCGCGGTTTAGGAGGTGGTAATGTTGCCAGCGATTACAACGATGCCAGTGTGGCTTACACACCAGCATGGGCAGAAAAAGTCACAGGCGTAAAAGCCGCTGATATTGAGCGAACTGGTCGCGAATTCGCCTACAACGCTTTAAAAACCAAAGGTAAATCCATGGTAATTATGGGTGCTGCCATAAACCATTGGTATCACAACGATTTATCCTATCGATCTATTATGAATTTACTACACATGTGCGGTTGCGTGGGTCAAACAGGTGGTGGTTGGGCGCATTATGTAGGGCAAGAAAAACTGCGCCCACAAGCAGGTTGGGCACCCATTGCGTTCGCCTTAGATTGGATGCGCCCACCACGTCACACCAATTCTACTTCTTACTGGTATTTCCATACTGACCAATGGCGTTATGAAACAATGGATGCAGATAGCTTGTTAAGCCCAGCAGGTAAAGGTAAAAACAAAGGTAATTCTATTGCCGATTACAATGTCAAAGCAGCGCGTATGGGCTGGTTGCCATCTATGCCAAACTTTAATCGCAACTCCATTGAACTGGCTGAAGAAGCGTTCAAAAGTGGTGCTACGGATGAAGCCTCAGTAGCCAAATACGTAGCTGGGCAACTGAAATCAGGCGATTTGGACGTAGCGTATGCTGACCCTGACAACCCAGTCAACTGGCCACGCAACTTGTTTGTGTGGCGCGCCAACCTCATTGGTACGTCAGCCAAAGGTCATGAATACTTCTTAAAACACTTACTGGGCGCACAAAATGGTGTGTTGCAAGAAGGTGGCGCAGGTAATAACAATAAAGAAGTGAAATGGCATGATGATGCGCCCATCGGAAAACTAGATTTAATGGTGGATATTAACTTCCGCCTCAATTCTACAGGCGCATATTCTGACATTATTTTACCTACCGCCACTTGGTATGAAAAAAATGACCTGAATACCACAGACATGCACCCATTTATTCATCCATTGTCTGAAGCCGTTTCGCCAGGTTGGGAATCTAAATCTGATTGGCAGATTTTCAAAACTTTGGCTAAAACATTCTCGCCACTGGCTGAAAAACATTTAGGCACGAAAAAAGAAGTGGTGGCCTTGCCCATGCAGCATGATTCAGCGGCAGAGTTGGCGCAACCTTTTGGCGAAGTTAAAAACTGGAAAGAGGGCGATTGTGAGCCTATTCCTGGCAAAACCATGGCGATTATCAAACTGGTTGAGCGTACTTACGGCGATACGTACCGTAAATTTATTGCGCTTGGGCCATTGATGACTAAGCTAGGCAACAACATTAAAGGCATTGATTGGAACACCGACCAAGAGTACGAGGAACTTAAAAAACACAATAGCACGGTGAAAGAAGCAGGCATTTCTTTTGGTATGCCTTCACTGGCTGAAGACATTGAAGTGTGTGATTCTGTGATGCGCTTAGCCCCTGAAACCAATGGCGAAGTGGCGCATAAATCATGGACTTCACTCTCTAAAAAAACAGGCATTGATCACCATCATTTATATGCTGGTCGCCATGAAGATAAGTTCACTTTCAAAGACATTCAAGCGCAACCACGCAAAATTATTACCGCACCTACTTGGTCTGGCATTGAGTCTGAGAAAGTGTCTTACACTGCAGGTTATACCAATATCCACGAACATATTCCGTTCCGCACGCTCACTGGTCGGGCACATTTTTACCAAGACCATGAATGGATGCTGGATTTTGGGGAGGGATTTTGCACCTACAAACCAATGGTGGATTTAGGTGAATTAAATTCATTACCGAAAACCGTCACCTCTAAGCCACATCTTGCTTTGAACTGGATTACGCCGCACTCCAAATGGGGCATTCATTCTTCCTACCAAGATAACTTGCGGATGCTGACCTTGTTCCGCGGTGGCCCTTATGTGTGGCTTTCTGAAGATGATGCTAAGTCTATCGGGATTGAAGATAACGACTGGGTGGAGGCATTGAACCATAACGGCGCAACGGTTGCACGTGCTGTAGTTTCTCAACGTGTGCCTCGCGGCATGGCCATGATGTACCACGCGCAAGAGAAAACTATCAACGTGCCAGGTTCGCCAACCACAGGTAAACGCGGCGGTATTTTAAACTCTGTGACACGCGTGATTATGAAGCCCACTAATATGATAGGCGGCTACGCACAGTTATCTTACGGCTTTAATTACTACGGCACGGTGGGTTGTCAACGCGACACCATGGTGGCATTACACAAAATTGCAGATAAGGATGTGGATTGGTTAGAACGTCCACTCACGCCAGAACGTGAAGCGCAACTCAACCCCGTTGGCATTGGTGCCAAATAAAAAAGATATAAGGAGAACATTATGAAAGTACGCGCCCAATTCGCCTTTGTCTTTAACTTGGACAAATGCATCGGCTGTCACACCTGTTCAGTCACCTGTAAAAACGTGTGGACGAACAGAAAAGGTGTTGAGTATGCTTGGTTTAACAACGTGGAATCTAAACCAGGTGTGGGTTACCCAAAACAATGGGAAAACCAAGAGGTTTGGAAAGGTGGTTGGGAATTAAAAAACGGTAAGCTGGAATTAAAATCTGGTAGCCGCACCAGCAAATTGCTCAATATTTTTGCTAACCCAGACATGCCTGAAATTGACGATTATTACGAGCCATTTACCTACAACTATGCACATCTGAAAAATGCACCTTTGTCAGAAGCCACGCCTACCGCTCGCCCAATCTCGCAAATCACGGGTGAGAGTATGGAGAAAATCCACTGGGGGCCAAACTGGGAAGACGACTTAGCCGGTGAGTACCACAAACGTAGCAAAGACAAAAATATGGATAACATCCAAAAGGAAATGTATGGTCAATTTGAAAACACTTTCCATATGTATTTGCCGCGCATTTGTAACCACTGTTTGAACGCTTCATGTGTTGCAGCCTGCCCATCAGGCTCAATTTACAAGCGCGAGGAAGACGGCATTGTGTTGGTTGATCAAGACAAATGCCGTGGCTGGCGCATGTGCGTAAGCTCATGCCCTTACAAAAAAGTGTTTTATAACTGGGAATCAGGCAAGGCTGAAAAGTGTGTGGGTTGCTATCCACGCGTGGAATCGGGCATGCCGACCGTGTGTTCAGAATCATGCGTTGGGCGCATCCGTTACAACGGCATTATGCTGTATGACGCAGACCGCATTGAAGAGCTTGCTAGTATGGAAGATACACAAGACTTATACGAAGCGCAACGCAGCATTTTCTTAGACCCAAACGACCCTGAAGTGATTAAAGCTGCCAGAGCAGAAGGTATTAATGAAGACTGGTTGGATGCCGCACGTAAATCACCCATTTGGAAAATGGCAATGGACTGGAAAATCGCTTTCCCGATGCACCCAGAGTTCCGCACCTTGCCGATGGTGTGGTATGTGCCACCCCTATCCCCTGTGCAATCGCAAATTGACCAAGGCAATTTACCTGTAGGGCCAGACGGTGCAATTCCAGTGGCTGGCACCATGCGCTTGCCTGTGCAATATTTGGCTAATTTACTCACTGCTGGCAAAGAAGCGCCCATTGAAAGCGCGTTAAATAAGCTGATTGCGATGCGTAGTTACCAACGCTCAATCCATGTAGAAGGCAAAGTAGATACGCGTGCGATTGATGCTGCAGGATTAAGTGAAGATCAAGCCAAAGAAATGTATCGCTACTTAGCCATTGCTAATTATGAAGACCGTTTTGTGATTCCGACTGGGCATACCGAAGAAACACTGGATGACTCTTTTGGCTTTCAAGGGCAAAACGGTTTTACTTTTGGCAATGACACTTCACGCGGGGTTTCAAAAATTACGCTGTTCCCACGCCGCCGCAAAGACACGGTAGAGCCTAAAGAAGAAGCACCTAATAGTTAAGGGGGAATATTATGCAAGTCTATAAATTATTATCTGCTTTACTGGATTATCCAAACCAAGAACTGGTTGAACATTTGCCAGATTTGCAGGCGTTTGTGTTGCAGAATCAAGAAATTAATTGTGCTGAACGTGACGCTCTGCATGGGTTCATGGCGCACTTGCAAAGCATGTCAGTCACCGAATTGCAAGCCGACTATGTGAAAACGTTTGATATGACAGCAGAACATAGCCTGCACCTTACGCACCACTTATTTGGCGATGATAAAAATCGCGGCCCCGCGCTGATAGATTTAGGTGAGCTATATAAAGATTACGGGGTAGAAGTGGTGACTAATGAGCTTCCCGACTACTTGCCGCTGGTGCTTGAATTTGCGGCTTATATGGATGACAACGAGGCGACAGTGTTTTTATCAGACGCTAAAAAAGTATTAGGTGTATTAACAGAAAATCTGCAAAAAGCGGGTAGCCCATATGCAGCCTTGCTGTCGATAATTGAGGGTAGAGCAACGCTTACTAAATTGGCAGCTTAACACTTTTAGTCCGTCATTCCCGCCTACGCGGGAATGACGAATGGAGTAATTAAAGGAGAACAAAATGAACTTACACAATTTTTTATACAGCGTGTATCCCTACATTGCCTTGAGTGTGTTTCTGCTAGGTAGCCTACTACGCTTTGACCGTGAGCAATACACTTGGAAAAGCGACTCAAGTCAACTACTATCTAAAGCCAACATGCGCTTGGGGAGCAACTTATTTCACGTGGGTATTCTGGCTATTTTAGGCGGCCATGCGGTGGGTTTGCTCACGCCCCATAGCTGGTTTCAAGCAATGGGCGTTTCAGACATGGCGCATCAAATGGTGGCCATTTGGGCAGGCTCAATTTTTGGCGTGATGTGCTTAATCGGTGGTGCTATTTTGTGGGTGCGCCGTATGTTTAATGCGCGTGTGTCAGCTGCCAGTCGCGGTTCAGATAAATTCATTCTTACTTGGTTACTCATCACCTTGATATTGGGTTTATCAACGATACCTGTCTCTATTGGCCACGCCAACCACGGTAACCCTAGCGTGATGATTGCCTTGGCAGAATGGGTACAAAGTATTGTTTACCTACGTCCAAACCCAGCGTTGCTTGAAGGGGTCGATACCATTTTTAAAGTACACCTGTTTTTTGGCATGACAGTATTTTTGGTATTCCCATTTACGCGTTTGGTGCATGTCTGGAGCGCTCCCTTTGGTTATGTGGGTCGTCCGTATCAAATTGTGCGTAGCAAAAGAAAACTTTCAAAAAACTAGGATAACATCATGAACCGCCCAATAAATATTTCAGTGTTACTAACCACAATGGCTTTCTATGCATTACCAAGCGTGGCTGAGAATGTTGAGCAAGCCGCATCGTTAAAACAAGCCATTTTGGAAGGCAAACCAACCATTAACTTGAAATTACGTTATGAAAATGTTAATCAGGATGGCAAATCAGAAACTGCTGAAGCATTCACATTACGAAGTTTGGTTGGTTGGAAAACCAAGCCTTTTCACGGGTTTAGTGTGAATGCTGAACTTTACGGTTTAAGCCCCTTCAATGACGATTATAACGACCTTAAAAAAGGTAGTCCTATTGCCAGCCGCGTTAAATATCCTGTCATTGCAGACCCCGAAGATTACGATTTTCATCAACTTTACTTAGAGTGGACGGGGCTGCCTGAGTCAAACATAAAGTTAGGTCGGCAAGCCATGGTGTTTGATAACTGGCGCTACATTGGCGATGTGCGTTTTCGCCAAAATTGGCAGGTGTTTAATGGTCTTTCATTGGTGAACAAAAGCTTGCCAAATACCGAAATTGCCTTGGCGCATTACGAGCAAGTAAAACAAATCACCACCAAAATTCAAGATGCCAACATCGATATTGCTAACATCAAATACAACATCACCCCTAGTACCAGTCTAGTTGGCTATGGCTATTTGATTGATTGGAATGGTAAAGCGCTCGAAACCACGTCGAATAAAACCTTTGGCTTGCGCCTAGATGGCAGCCAAAAACTGGATGACCACTGGAAGGTTTTATACACAGCGGAATATGCTAAACAAGACGACTACAAAGGCGGTAGCAAACTCATTGATAACGATTATTACAGAGTGGGTGCTGGTGCCGGGTATGGTGATTGGTTCTTGCGTATAGACCAAGAAAAATTATCTGGTAATTCAGATGGCAAAGCTTTTCAGACACCACTTGGCACAAATCATTTATTTCAAGGTTGGGCAGATGTGTTTTTAACAACGCCGAAAGAAGGCATTGAAGATACGATACTCATTGCTGGTGGCAAGGTGATGGACGCCACAATCAAGGCAGAATACCACTTTATCAATTCAGATCGAAACTTTGCTAAAGTGGGCGGTGGTACTGGTGACCGTTATGGAAAAGAGTTTGATTTGGGGGTGTATTATAAATTTACCAAACAAATTTCTGGTTCAGTGGAGTATGCCAACTTTAAAGAAGATGATAAATACAGTGCTGGCAGAAAACGTGATATCGAGAAGTTTTGGTTAACAGCGGTTTATGCATTTTAAGTGACAAAGTGAAACACGATAGCTCACAACCTAATTTAGTCGATGCCTTTGGTCGCAAGATTGATTACATTCGCCTATCGATTACGGATAGATGTGATTTTCGTTGCGTGTATTGTATGGGTGAAAACATGACATTTTTACCACGTGATGAAGTCCTGTCACTTGAAGAATGTGCGCGATTGGTCAAAGTGTTTGTGTCCTTTGGCGTCAGCAAAGTGCGCATCACTGGCGGCGAGCCGCTCGTACGTAAAAATGCCATTCAATTATTTGAAGAAATTGGCCAGTTGCAAGGCCTGCGCGAGCTTGTTTTAACGACCAATGGCTCGCAATTAGAACATCATGCCTTTGCCTTAAAGCAGGCAGGCGTGCGCCGCATCAACATTAGCCTTGATAGCCTAGATGCCGCACGCTTTCGCCAAATTACGCGTGTAGGTGACTTAGATAAAGTGCTACGTGGCATTGCTGCTGCCAAGCAGACTGGCTTTGAAAACATTAAACTCAATGCCTTACTGATGCGCGGTATTAATGATGATGAGGCCCTGCATTTGGCCGCATTCGCCATTGAAAATGGCTTTGATATTTCATTTATTGAAGAAATGCCGCTAGGTGCAGTGAGTCATTCGCGCCAATCCAGCTATGTCAGCAATGAAGAAACATTAAAACTATTGCGAGCGCGTTACGATTTAGTCAGCAGCAATGAGACTACCGGCGGCCCTGCGCGGTATTGGCGCATTCCAAACAGTAAGACAAAAATTGGCTTTATCTCACCCAATAGCCATAACTTTTGTGAAGCGTGCAATCGGGTCCGTATTAGCTGTAAAGGTGAGTTGTTTCTTTGTTTAGGCCAAGAAAATAAAGTAGATTTAAGGCCGATATTAAGAGCCTATCCGCATGATGATAAACCGCTTAAACAAGCGATTATCCGCGGCCTGCAAACAAAACCCAAAGGCCATGATTTTGATTTAAAACGCGCCGCGCCTGCAGTCATTCGTTTTATGTCACACACTGGCGGCTAAAAGCAACACGTGCAGTTGTACGCGCTTTTTTGACTGTCTTTGGCCGAGATATTCACGATCAACGATGATGGAATTTAAATCACAAAAATTGAAATTGGCTGTATACAGCCACTTATCTAATTGATTTGTAATGCTATTTAATTTTTGTTAAAATGTAATCTCAAGATTTTGCATGAGCCTAGCGTGTATATATTTTGAGTATTTAAATAATATACAGACTGGAGATTAATATGTTTAAACTAACAATCGGCGCTACCCTAGTGGCTGCTGCGTTATTTTCAAATACTGCGTTAGCAGCGCACGGCAACTTTAAACCTAAAGCGCATGATAGCCTTGGCAAATGCGTCAAAGCAGCCTTATCTAAGCATGACGGTACCATCGTAAAGGTTGAATTCAAAAATGAAGGTAAATCTGGCGTGTATGAATTTGATATTGAATCGGCTGACGGCACGGCATGGGATATTGAATGCGATGCTAGATCTGGCAAAGTGACAGAAGTTGAGCAAGAGGTAGAAGCGAATGATCCTAAATTTACCTCAGTGGCAAAAGTGTCAGAAGAAGAGGCTAAAGCCACTGCACTTGCTGCACGTCCGGGTACAATTGAAGAAACTGAATACGAAATTGAACCTGACGGGAAAGCTTCTTACGAGTTTGATATTGTGACTGCAGACGGCAAAGAATACAAAATTGAAGTAGATGCCGCTACAGGTAAAATTGTTGAACATAACGAAGAGGCTTACCAAATTGGTAAAGAGTAATATTTCAGCTTGTTAATTTAGTGAAGCAATTTCGAAGGCAATTAAACTTCATCACTGAATTTTAAGTCAATAAAAAAGGCGCTTAACGGCGCCTTTTTTATTATGCAAATAGATACAACTGGAGTGAGGAGTCTACCCAGTTCACTATACGCACAACCCTTAAAATTATGTAATAATGAAAAGTCCTAGTGATAGTACTCCCTATAATAGTTCTAGCAAACGTTATGCCAACCGCATTTTGCGTTCATTTTTTATATTTAACATATTGATTTTAAATAATTTATTGAAATATCTTGGTGTTGGTTCTGGATATATATTTAAATTAAACGCGGTTGCATTGAACCAATTGGTTGTTATCAGCCACCATGTTTTGGTTGGTGATTATTTAAGCGCGTAGCAATCTTGGCTGTTGATTTAACATTGCTTTTTTTAATCGATAGATGCCAGTCTGTATTTCATCTTCATTTAAATTTGCAAACCCTAAACGGATGGCGGCAACTGGCTGTAGGCCAGATGAATATTCTGCCCCAGCATTAAAACGCACTTTTTCTAATTCCGCTTCTTTAATTAAAGTGTGAATGTTGATAGAAGGGTGTGTTTCAAGCCAGATGGCAAGTCCGTTCGTTGCGCGATTGAAAGCGACAAGATGACCAAACTCCTTCTGTAATAAATCTCTTAAGAGGTTTTGGCGTTTTTCATAAATTTTTACCGTGCGCAGTAAATGTTTTTTAATCTCCCCCAAATGTAGGAGTTCTGCAATGGCGAGTTCGGTGGTGAGATCACCTTGCCGGTCAATGATAGATATCTTTTTTGCGCATCTTTCAATCACTTCAGTGGACGCCACAATAAAACCTAATCTGAAGCCTGGCGCCAATACTTTTGAAAGTGAACCTATATAAATGACGCGTTTCGATTTAGCAAGACTTGCGAGCGGAAAATAATTTTCTTTTGAGAAGTTAAATTCATAACCGCTGTCATCTTCAATGATTGAAAAATCATACCGATCAGCAAGGGCAAGCAATTGATCGCGTCTATTTTGTGACATTACAACCGCAGTTGGCATTTGATGGTTTGGTGTGACATAAACTGCGTGAATTTTTTGCTGCGCACAAAGGGCTGCCAAATGGTCGGTATTGATACCTTCTTGATCATGAGGGACGCTGATGATATTGGCGCCACAACTCATCAAAGCTTCGCGTACAAGCGGGCAGGCTAACTGTTCAATGACAATGTTTTGATTGGGTTTGAGGCAAGTCTTAGCGATTAAGTAAACGCCCATTTGGCTGCCGCGCACCATGCAAACGTTGTCTATTTTAGCGTGTAGCGCTCTTTCAATATTCAACATTTGCAGTATCGCTTCACGCAAAATCAATGCGCCACGCGGGTCTCCGTAACTGGCTTTGTTGTTTCTGGCTGTGTTATTAAGCGCATGGCGCATGGCGCGTGCCATCAATTCAATCGGTAGTAATCTAGCGTCTGGTAAGCCGTCGCTAAAGTGAATAAAGTCATTTGTACTGCGTTTGCTGTGCAGCGGTGAAACAGCAGTGAGTGGTGAGTCAACTTTATGCTGAAGATTTAATTCAGGCGGCTGATTGCTGTAATTAATGCTCAGTATGCGCTGTGACACAAACGTGCCGCGTTTGTTTTCACTGACAAGCCAACCCTGCGAGACTAACTCATCGTAAGCTTGGATGACTGTTTTTCTATTAACATGGATTTTATTTGCTAACTCACGCGTTCCCGGTAATGCAATGCCGGGCGTGAATCTTCCGCTTTGAATATCAAAAATGATTTTTTGCGCGATTTGCTTATGAATGGCAGTGCCAGACTGCCGATCAATTTCTAGGCTGAGTTCCCACGGTCTGAGCATTTGGTATCCATTTATTCTGCAAATAATTTCTAAACGAAAATTTAAGTTTAGAAAACGCTATTGGATGGATACTAGGAAACCCAAAATTGAATACTACCAATAAAACGATTCAATAATCAATGGATTATTAAATAAGCAATGAATGCTTTAACCAATTTCTTGGACCAGTATGGATTTTAAAACTGGATGGTATCTATGCTAAGTTTTTTTATATAAAGTAACATATGTTTACAAATTGAAACAATTGTAGGTAAATCAAGCTACCGATTTTATCAATGGTCTCAATTGTCTGTCATCCTAGTGTCAGTTTTATGTGAGCAAACGGTGGGGCTTTGCCTCATTTTAAAACTAATCTTTGGAGATAAAACGATGTTGACAAAAAAACATGTATTAGGTGTTGCGGCCTGCGTTGCAATGGCCTTGCCAATGCTTGCATCTGCCGCCGCAGACCAAGAAGCAGCAATGAAAGATTCAAACAACTGGCTACACCCACGTGGCCAGCATGATAATCAAGGTTACAGCAAGTTAGCACAAGTTAACAAAGCAAATGTTAAAAACCTTAAAATGGCTTGGTCATTCTCAACTGGTGTAAACCGTGGTCATGAAGGTTCACCTGTTGTTGTCGGTAACATGATGTATGTACATACCGCATTCCCAAACAATGTATATGCACTTGACTTAAACGACAACCAAAAAATCGTTTGGACATATTTCCCAAAACAAGACCCATCAGTACAAGCAGTTTTATGCTGTGATAACGTCAGCCGTGGTCTAGGTTTCGGCGATGGCAAAATTTTCTTGCAACAAAATGACGGTAACTTAGTTGCTTTGGACGCTAAAACTGGTGCTAAAGTTTGGTCGTCATTAAACACTGACCCAAAAGTAGGTGCAACTAACACTAACGCACCACATGTGATTAAAGACAAAGTACTCACAGGCTGTTCAGGTGCTGAGTTCGGCGTGCGTTGCTTTATTGCTGCATACAATATCAAAGACGGTTCATTGGCATGGAAAGCTTATTCAACAGGCCCAGATGCGGAAACTTTAATTGGTGAAGGCTTCAACAAAGACACTCCTGAGTACAGTGCATTATCAGTTTACCAAGACGTAAACGGTGGTAACAAAATTGGCGGTTCATTCAAGCCGCTTCCACACGACCAATTAAAAATTGGTGAAAAAGAACTTGGCACACGTACATGGTTAAAACCACAAGCCGTTAAAGATGGCTGGCAACATGGTGGTGGCTCTGTATGGGGCTGGTTTCCGTATGATGCACGCACCAACTTAATGTACTACGGTATTGGTAACCCTTCTGTTTGGAACCCAGATGTACGTCCGGGCGACAACAAATGGTCAATGTCAGTGTTTGCACGTGATGTAGACACAGGTATGGCGCGTTGGGGCATGCAAATGACGCCACATGACGAGTGGGATTACGATGGCGTGAATGAAGTGATTTTGTTCGACAAAGCTGGTAAAACATACGCTTGGCACCATGACCGTAACGGTTTTGCCTACACTTGGAATGCGCACACAGGTAAATTAGTGGCTGCTGAAAAAGTGCACCCATTTGTTAACTGGGCCACTGGTGTTGATTTAAAAACAGGCGTACCTAACAAAACAGCAAACGCATCTACCCACCAAGATTACAACGCTAAAGGCATTTGCCCAGCGGCATTGGGTACAAAAGACCAACAACCTGCAGCTTACAGCCCACGTACAGGTTTAATGTATTCACCACTCAACCACGTGTGTATGACTTACGAGCCAGTAGAAAGTAAATACGTTGCTGGTCAACCATGGGTGGGTGCTACATTGACCATGTTCCCAGGGCCTGATGGCGTAATGGGCGGCTTTGCTGCTTACGACCCAATGACCAACAAAAAAGTATGGTACAACAAAGAGAAATTCTCTGCTTGGGGTGGCGTATTAACCACAGCAACTGATTTAGTGTTCTACGGCACACTAGAGCGTTGGTTCAAAGCGGTGGATGCAAAAACAGGTAAAGAACTATGGAAATTCCAAGTGGGTTCTGGCGTAATTGGTAATGCATTCACTTACGGCAACAAAGGTAAACAATACGTTGGCGTGCTATCAGGTATCGGTGGTTGGGCTGGCGTGGCGATGAACCTTGGCTTAACAACTCCAACTGACGCTTTAGGCGCTGCGGGTGGTTATGCTGAACTTGTGAAATACAACGCGGCTCCTGGCGGCGGTGCATTAAACGTATTCAGCTTATAATTAAACCTTACTAAATTTTTAAGTAACGTTTAAGTTGTAGCTAATACAACGCAGTACATAAAAACACCTTGCTTCGGCGAGGTGTTTTTTTATGTCTGCCAACAGTTTTTGCTAAGTAACTGTTGGCGCGCATTTAAAATTGACCAGGTGTGCGCGTTGAATTTTGACCAGGCGAATTTAGGATGTAGATTACTACATCGTTGTGGATAAGTCGACCAAACTGACAGGGTCTAATGCTCCTTTTTAC
>Ga0209311_1000387_pt1:0-35000 | contig 42212 bp, 21 predicted proteins | sample AD_UKC045_MetaG_FD_184417 | JGI IMG/M metagenome (GOLD analysis project Ga0209311, IMG submission 184417) | Active sludge microbial communities of municipal wastewater-treating anaerobic digesters from USA - AD_UKC045_MetaG (SPAdes) (version 2) | ecosystem: Engineered > Bioreactor >... | reverse complement strand
CCGTCTTTCCGCTGGGATCACCGATCAATCCCGTACCGCCACCAACCAAGGCGATGGGACGGTGGCCGTGTCGCTGCATGTGGGCCAGGGCCATGATCGGCACCAGAGAACCGATATGGAGGCTCGTCGCCGTGGGATCGAAACCAATATAGCAGGTAACCCCTGGTTCATCGAGGAGCCTCCCGATGGCCTCGTCGTCCGTTACCTGTTCCACGAAGCCCCGTTCCAGAAACACATCATAGACGTTCTTCATTTACTCCATGCCTCCTGCCAAGCATTTACATCCCCATGACCGATCATGTAACCTCCAGCTACTCCTGATGCAACGGGAGGGAAAGCCTCTCGATCTGCAACGCTGTCCCGCTCTTCACATCTATTTCCATGAGCACCGCCTGAAGCCGCACATCACCCTTGGCCACCTCAAACTTGTTGGGAAGCTGGGAGAGAAAACGTTCGAGAATGATTTCCTTGCGGGTACCGATCACGGAATCGAAAGGCCCGGTCATCCCCACATCGGTAATGTAAGCCGTGCCGCTGGGAAGGATCCGTTCATCCGCCGTCTGGACATGGGTGTGAGTCCCGAGCACCGCCGTGACCTTACCATCGAGAAACCAGCCCAGGGCGATCTTTTCCGATGTGGCTTCCGCATGGATATCAACTATAATCACCTGGGTCCTCATCCTTAGTCTCTCGATCTCCCGTTCTGCGGTGCGAAAGGGACATTCCAAGGGATGCATGAAGATCCGCCCCATGAGGTTTACCACCCCCACATGACGGCCATTGACGGCAGGCATTACCACACTGCCCCGGCCGGGAGCCGGGGCCGGATAATTGGCTGGCCGTAAGAGGGATTCATAGTCGTTTATGCAATCAAGGATCTCCTTCTTATCCCAAACATGATTGCCCGTGGTCAGGACATCAATCTGATTTCCAAAGAGTTCCTCGATAATCTCCCTGGTCAAGCCGAAACCCGCGGCCGCATTTTCCCCGTTGGCAATGACGAAGTCTATTTGCCGGTTCCGCACGAGTTCCGGAAGGAGATCGTGCACCGCCCGGCGTCCGGGTTTACCTACTATATCGCCGACAAATAAAAGCCTCATCCTTTCTCCAGTTCCTATAACCAACCGCTTGGTCGGCTCATTTCGCGTAGTCAGTAACCCGGGTCTCCCGGATGACCGTAACCCGGATCTGACCTGGATAAGTCAGATCCGTCTCGATTTTCTTTACTATATCCCGGCAGAGCATCACGGCGTCATTGTCGGAAATCTTTTCGTTTTCCACCAGGATGCGGATCTCCCGTCCGGCCTGAATGGCAAAGCACCTGTCCACCCCATTGAAGGAATTGGCAATGGCCTCCAACTCCTCCAAACGTTTGACGTACGATTCAAGCATTTCCCGTCGCGCCCCGGGCCGGGCCGCCGAAAGGGTATCTGCCGCCTGGACTAGAACCCCCAGCAGGGTGTTCGTCCGCCCGTCATCGTGATGAGTGGCGATGGCCTGGACAATGCGCGGCGATTCACCGAATCGGCGGGCAAAATCAGCGCCGATCGTGGCGTGTGGACCCTCAATTTCATGATCTATGGCCTTGCCGATATCATGGAGCAATCCCGCCCGTTTGGCCTCCTTGACGTTGAGTTTCAATTCCGCCGCCATCATCCCCGTCAGATGCGCTACCTCGATGGAATGCTGCAGGACATTCTGAGAGAAGCTCTTCCGAAACTTCAGACTGCCCAGGAGCGTGACGATCTCCGGATTGACGTCGTGGACCCCGACGTCAAAACAGGTCCGCTCCCCCGTTTCTCTAATGATCGTATCCACCTCCGTGCGCACCTTCTTGACGATATCCTCGATCCGGCCGGGATGGATCCGGCCGTCGGAAATCAGACGTTCCAGGGAGATCCTGGCGACTTCCCGCCGCACGGGATCGAAACTGGACAGCACCACTGCTTCCGGCGTATCATCCACGATGAGATCGATACCTGTCGCGGCCTCGATGGCCCGGATGTTTCTTCCCTCCCGGCCGATGATCCTGCCTTTCATCTCATCACTGGGCAGATTGACCACGGATACGGTATTTTCGGTAACAAATTCACCAGAATAACGCTGTATAGCATAGGCTATAATTTCGCTGGCCTTCTTGTCCGCCGTCCTTTTCGCCTCTTCCTCGATTTTGCGAACCGTCGTCGCTGCCTCAATGCGCGCTTCGCTTTCCATGGACTGAATAAGCATATTCTTAGCATCTTCAGATGATATGCAAGCTATTTTTTGTAGTTTTTCCTTCTGTTCTTCAATGCTCCGGTTCAGATGCTCATGCTTGTCATGAAGGGTCTGTTCCTTCTGCTGCAATCCTCTTTCCCTTATTTCAATTGCGTTTTCCTTTTGCGTCAGGGCATCCATGCGTTTTTCGAGGTTTTCCTCCTTAGCCCGAATGCGCCGCTCGACGGCATCGAGCTCCATTTTGCGATCCCGGGTATCTTTTTCAAACTCCGTCTTGACCTTCAGCAGGTTTTCCTTCGCCTGGAGCAGGGATTCCTTCTTGATGTTTTCCGCTTCCTTCTTTGCCTCCTCGACAATACGGCCAGCAAGACTTTCCGAGGCGGCCCGCTTTTCTTTCAACAGGAAATGGTTAACTCCGAGACCGGCGATCAGACCAAAGGCAACTGCCGCCACAATTATTAATATCATTATCACTGTACTCAAATTTTGATACCTCCTTATATGTATACCCCCCCGCATCGGGAATCGCTGCGACCCCGATTACCGGTCAGGCCTTTTGCATGTGCTCGGAATAGAAGCTCTCCTGCCCGGCTTTCATCGCCTAGACTAAACCGAAATATCCTGCGGAAATAAGTAAATTTTATAAAGGGATTTGATTTGAAAGGGTCGCTAATTGCTTCTAAAGAAAGAAAACCCCCGCGATTGCCGTGTTAACCACCTTTTTGAACCGTTCCCAAAAGTGGGCGCCTAAATTTGCTGCGTCAGGCTTCCTACCTTCCGTTGTCACGGATGCCAGCAGACATGCACACGGCGAACAAGGACAGGTTCCCGATTCCAAGGTGTTGGATCAAAAAACATCAGTTAATCACAAACATCGCAGGGGATGTAAAAAGCTCTAAATTGCCTCGTTGATCATGTTGATCAACTGCTCCGATCTGCTCTCCAATTGCTGGTAGCGTGTTTCCTCGGCAACCTTTTTCCGGAAAAATTCATCCGCGATATTGAGGGCCGCCAGAATAGCTATGTTCAGGCTGTTGAAATGCTTTGCTTGCCTTCCGATTTCTTCAACCTTGTCATTAACATACCGGACCACCTGCGCCACATGCTCTTCCTCTGCATCGCTTACCACCGACAGATCTTGTCCCATCACCTTGATATGATAACGCTTTTTCAACCTGCATAACTCCAGGAGAGCCAATTGCGGCGCTTATATATCTTGAAGCAACTCGAGCAACGAATCCACCTTGGTGCGTACGGTCTCCTTTTCCTCGTGCAATCCCTTTAGTTGTTTATTTACTTCTTCCAGCTCTATATCTTTATTTTTAAGGAGCTCTTCCAATTCCTGGCAATGAGTTTTCAAGGCCGCCTTTTCCTCGAGAATCCTTTTTATCCTCTCTTCCAGTTCCGTAAATTTTACGAATTCCACCCTGTCCCTCCACCTTATCCCTTATTATTAACGACGATTGAAATATGCCAAAAGGCTCATGAAAAGTCAAGGGCATTGTTGAGTTGGCAAAAGTATATCCCCAATGCAACCAGCAGAGTCTCAACGTCCTTAAGTTCGCTTAGGCGCTGCCGGAAGGAGGCGCTTCCAGGCAGACCCTTGGTGTACCAAAGGATATGTTTACGAAAATTCTGTACCCCGATCTTGGGAACGGTATAACGGCGTTCCAGGTCCAGATGCTCCCGAATAACCCGCTCACGCTCGATAAAGGAGACGGGCAGGCGCCGATTTACCGCGACATCACTTTGTTCCAGGACCAATAGACTTTCTCGGGTTGCACTATTTACAGTTGGGTCACCAGCATCCTCGGATATGGATGCCGAAACCATCCTACCGACATCGACCCTGGCCTCCCCCAGGCTTCCTTGTTGACTCAATACCGGCCAACCATTTATAATCTCTTGGAATATCCATGGATTACCCAGAGCAGCGCGACCGATCATCACCCCGTCGCAGGCCGTTGCGGTCATCATGCGCCCGACATCCGCGGCCCGGCGGATATCGCCGTTGCCGATTACCGGAATGCCGAGAGCATCTTTAACCGCCCGGATGATCGACCAGTCCGCCCGACCGCTGAACCCCTGATCGGCGGTCCGGGGATGAACTATGACGGCATCCGCCCCCTCCGCCTCAGCAATCCTGGCAATCTCGATTGCGTTGACCACCGAGCGCCGCCACCCGGCCCGGATCTTAACCGTTAAAGGCAGGGATGTGGCCCTGCGTACGGCACTCACAATCCTACCCACCTTTGCGGGATCCTTGAGCAGAGCGGACCCTGCTCCGGCACGGACTACTTTTTTCACCGGACAGCCCATATTTATATCGATTAGATCGGCACCCCTGTCCGTTGCGATACGTGCCCCCGCCGCCATGATCTCCGCCTCGGCCCCGAAGATTTGCACGCCCAGGGGACGATCCTCAGAGGCGCCGTCCAGATACCGACAGGTCCGTTCCGCTCCCCGGACCAGACCATTGACACTGACCATTTCCGTAAAGGCCAGCTGGCAACCGCACCTGCGGACGATAGTTCGGAAGGGGAGATTGGTTATTCCGGCCATCGGCGCGAGAAAAACGGGGACATCAAAATCCAGTTTGTCAATCTTCATTCCCGGGCACCCTCGTATAGTTTAGTTCTTTTTGCCTGCATCTCCTGCTTAGGCCACGTCTTCCCAGGCAGCAACAATACGACGGGCACAGGCAAGTTCTTCCGGGGTATTGATGCCCATCACCTCTACGGCGTCCGCCGCCACATAGGCCTGTGTCCGCACTCCGTCCCGCCGGGCGATTTCCATGATATCTGTTAGGTAGTATTCCCGCTGGGCGTTGCAATTGCCGATCCGGGTCACGGCAGAGAAGAGGAACCCGCTGTCGGCACAATAGATCCCCGTATTTATCTCGTGGATTTCCTTTTCCGCCTCCGTGGCATCCCGGGCCTCCACTATCTTCATTACCTCCCCGTTTGCATCTTTTACCACCCGCCCGTAATTGCCGGGATCGGAGAGTACAACCGTCATTACGGTTACGGCCGCTCCGGTCGCATCATGATGATCGATCAACGCCGCTATCGTGTTGGTTCTCAGCAGGGGGACGTCACCGCAGAGCACAAGCACTCTCCCCGCAAAGCCGGCAAATGCCTTCCGGGCCTGGAGGACGGCATGGCCCGTACCCAGTTGAGGTCGTTGTTCCACGAATAACAGACCTGGGGCAGCGCATAATTCCCGCACCTGCTGGGCTTGATGGCCGATCACCGCTACAATTCGTTCCGCCCCCACCGCCCTGGCCAGATCGACGCTGTATGCCAGCATGGGCCGCCCGTCGATCGTATGGAGGACCTTCGCCAAATCGGAGTGCATCCGTGTCCCTTTTCCCGCCGCTAGAATAACGGCCCCTATGGATTTATCTTCCATATTTAATCATCTTTCCTTTCACCAATGTTTCATTGACTGAACAGTCCTTTTTCGATATTTAACACGGCCGTGGGGATTCAACAACCGTAAAAGAAAGGGAGGAACGAGGACATGCCCAACATACTTCTTGTAGGCAACGGGGCCCGGGAACACGTCCTGGCGGAGACACTGGTCCGTTCTGCACACAGGCCCCGGCTGTTCGCTTACATGAAAGCAAACAATCCCGGCATCGCGGACCTTTCCCAAGAGGTGCGGATGGGAGGGTACGGTGATACAGCGGCCATCGTTGATTTGGCCCGGCATCGAGAAGTGGATTTCGCCGTCATCGGTCCTGAAGATCCCCTTCACGCCGGTGTCGTAGATGCCCTGAGAACGGCGGGCATCCCGGCGGTAGGACCCTCCCGATCCCTCGCCAGACTGGAAACATCAAAATCCTTCACCCGCAGTCTTTTGGAGAAATACGGTATCCCCGGAAATGCCACGTTCCGGGTCTTCAGCTCCATGACAGGGCTGGAGGAATTCCTGGCTACCCTGCCGGAAGTGGTGGTGAAACCCGACGGCCTGACCGGAGGTAAAGGGGTAATGGTTCAGGGGGACCATTTCCATACCAAGGAGGAAGCCCTGCCAATCTGCCGGCAGATACTGGAAGAACATGGACGGGTTATCGTGGAAGAAAAGCTCGTCGGGGAGGAATTTTCCCTCCAGTGCCTCTGCGACGGAAAACATGTTGTTGCCACGCCTCCTGTCCAGGACCACAAACGGCGGTTCGTCGACGACAAGGGACCCAATACGGGGGGCATGGGCTCTTATTCCTGCGCGGACCATCTCCTCCCCTTTCTCCGTCGGGAAGACATCCTGGCGGGCATTGAGATTACCCGCCAGGTCGCCGCGGCCATCCGTCGGGAAACGGGGGAATACTACCGTGGAATCATGTACGGTGGCTTCATGATAACCCCGACGGGCCTTCGCCTTCTCGAATACAACGCCCGATTCGGTGATCCGGAAGCCATGAATATCCTCCCGCTCCTGGAAACTGATTTCGTGGACCTCTGCAGCGCCATTATCAACGGCACCCTGGATCGACTGGCGGTATCCTTCTCTTCCCGGGCAACGGTCTGTAAATATATCGTCCCCAAAGGGTATGGTCTGCCCAAGGACCACCCCGACTATCGGTCGACTGCGGCCCGGATCGAAGTGGGGGACACGGGAAAGGCCCGGCTCTATTATTCTTCCGTAGACAAAAGGGAAGACGGACTGTATATGACCACCTCCCGGGCCATCGGCGTCGTCGGAATCGCCGCCGAACTTGCGGAAGCAGAATCTATCGCCGAAAATGCCGTGGCGGCGTTGAAAGGTCCCGTAGCCCACCGGCCGGACATCGGCACGGCGACCCTAATCGACAAACGGGTCCGCCATATGGCTGAAATCAGGAAAGATTTTCCATAAGATCAACAATATATTAGTTGAATAAATGATATCGTTTGCCGTTCTGCTTGCAGTCGGGACCGATAACAAAATAATTCCTCAAACACCTATGCAGGTCGGGAGGAAAAGCACTAAATTTGAAAGGTTTTTTAATACTCTAAAAAGCAGGGAGGCAAGAATGTATCTGAACGAGATCAAGCGGGCGCTGATCAGCGTCACCGAAAAGCAGAGAATAGTGGAATTCGCCAGAGAATTGGCATCATTCGGGGTGGAAATCCTTTCCACCGGGGGAACGGCCGCCAAATTGCGCAACAGCGGCCTGGCGGTCCTGGAGGTTTCAGATTATACGGGCTTCCCCGAAATGATGGATGGCCGCCTCAAGACCCTTCATCCTAAGATCCACGGCGGCCTTCTGGCCCGCCGCGACAATCCCAACCATATGGAAGCCTTGCGTTCCCATCACATCAGCCTGATCGACATGGCGATCATAAATCTCTACCGCTTCGAGGAAACGGTGGCCAAACCCGGTTGCACCCTGGAAGAGGCAGTGGAAAACATCGACATCGGCGGACCCACCATGCTCCGTGCGGCGGCTAAAAATTACCGATTCGTATCCGTGGTCACCGATCCGGCGGATTACGATAAAATTATTCAGGAAATGAAGCGGACGGGCGGCAAGGTGTCGGCGGAAACAAATTTCTACCTCGCCGTCAAGACCTTCCAGTTGACCGCCCGTTACGACGGCGCTATCTCCAACTATCTGGGCCGGATCAAACCCGATGGATCTCAGGCGGATTTTCCCCAAACATTCACCTTTCAGTTCGCCAGGGCCCAGGATCTTCGTTACGGCGAGAACCCCCATCAGAAGGCAGCCTTCTACAAAGAAAGCAAACCCTTTCTTTCCGCCGTCGCCAACGCCCGCCAATTGCAGGGCAAAGAGCTTTCCTACAACAATATAATGGATGCCGACGCCGCCTGGCAAATGGCGTCCGATTTCAATCTTCCCGCCGCCGTGGTGATAAAGCATGCCAACCCCTGCGGGGCAGCAACCGCGACCGGCGACGACATCCGAACGGCCTTTGAAAAAGCTTTGAAGACCGATCCCATTTCCGCCTTCGGCGGCATCGTGGCCATGAACAGGCCTGTGGACGCGGGCACCGCCGCGGAGCTGACCAGGATCTTCCTCGAGGTAATCATCGCACCTGCCTTTAGCGACGAGGCGCGTTCCATCCTGGGCACTAAAAAGAATGTCCGGATCCTGGAAATCCCCGTGGCAGCCTCATCCGCTCCTCAGGATTACGATTTCCGCCGGGTTGTCGGCGGATTGCTCATCCAGGAAAGGGATACGGATGCCTTCGATATCCGCCAGGCCCGAGTCGTCACCAAACGCACCCCTACTGCGGATGAATACCAGGCTCTGGATTTCGCCTGGCGGGTAGTAAAACACGTAAAGTCCAACGCCATCGTCCTAGCCGCCAAGGACCAGCTCATCGGCGTGGGGGCGGGACAGATGAGCAGGGTGGATTCCGTTAAAATCGCTCGGATGAAGGCCAATCTCCCCACGGCCGGTTCGGTCCTGGCCTCTGATGCCTTCTTCCCCTTCCGGGACGGAGTGGACATGGCAGCGGAGGCAGGCGTCACGGCCATCATCCAGCCGGGAGGTTCCGTCCGGGATGAAGAGGCGATCCAAGCGGCGGACGAGTACAACATCGCCATGATCTTCACGGGCCGGCGGCATTTCAAGCACTGAGGGTAAAAAAGCAGCAGATATAGGAGGCCACGTATGAGCAACCAACCAGTTCCCAAAGTCAGTGTGGTTATGGGCAGTGATTCCGATTTTTCCGTCCTGGAAGAAGCGACCCTGATCCTGAACCGGTTCGGCATCCCTTACGAACTCTTTCTGACTTCCGCCCACCGCTCCCCCGCCCGGACCGCCGCATTTGCCCAGAGAGCGGCGGAGAGGGGAATAGAAGTCATCATCGTCGGCGCCGGCGCGGCGGCCCATTTGGCGGGAGTCATCGCCTCCGCGACCCATTTGCCCGTCATCGGCGTTCCGATCGACGCCACCGCCTTGCGTGGTCTCGACGCCCTGCTGGCCACCGTCCAAATGCCCGGTGGCATACCGGTGGCAACGATGGCCATCGGCAAGGCGGGGGCAAGGAACGCCGCCCTATATGCGATCAGGATTTTATCACTCCATGACGTCGCTCTGAAAAATGGACTGCTCGATTACATAGCAAGCATGTCCCGGGAAGTGGAAATAAAACACGAAAAAATGCAGCAAGCGCATAGCTCAAAAAAACAAATTTCTTGATCCGGGCCGCGCTGAAGCACTTAGACACCAAGGCTCCAGGAAGGGAGACCGGGCCGTTGAGAGCATCCCTTTTACCACCGTCATCATGGCCGTAAGGCAGTGTACAAAAATTACGAACATCAATCGTCTCAATGATTTGATTTCACAAATATTTCATGAAAATTCGGAATAACAGGATTATCGCGGCAGCGGAACTCGACAAGGCAGTAGGCATTCTTGCCGCCGGAGGCGTGGTCGCCTTTCCCACCGAAACCTTTTACGGCCTAGCCGCCGATGCGGGCAACGAAGGAGCTATCGATCAAATTTTTACCCTCAAAGGTCGTTCCTTTCGTAATCCCATCGCGCTGATCATCGCCGCACCGCCCGATCTCGAGGCCTTGACGGAAGGGATATCCGACAACGATCATAAACTAATGGCGGCTTTTTGGCCCGGCCCCCTGACCTTGGTATTCCGGGCGGTGCCTGCGGTCAGCTTCCGCTTGACCGCCGGCACCGGCAAGATCGGTGTCCGCATCTCCAGCCACCCCATCGCCCAGGCGCTGGCCGCAGGACTGGGCCGCCCGATTACCGCCACCAGCGCCAATCTCTCTGGTCATCCCGGATGTACTGCCGCTGATGAAGTCAGCAAGCAACTGAATTCTGATTCGCTCACTATTTTAAATGGAGGACCAACCCCGGGAGGAAAAGGATCGACCATTCTGGATGTTACCGTTCATCCTCCCATTATCCTCAGAGAGGGGATGATTTCCAAAGCCGCCATCGCAAATATCTTGAGCGGATTCAAACCAGACTTCAAAAAAACGCGTCTTGACTATTGATTGATGCTTCTCTATAATCTCTATAATCTATTAAAATATGAGTTAGCCGAAATTATTATATATTATAGAATAATTTCACAAATAGCGGATATTTTCATCCTTCGTTGTGCCTGCGCCGGGCATGGGGGTTAATCAAATAAACAAGCTAATAATTCGAGCGATAAACTAATGAAAAAGAATCCCATCAGCATCTTTGTTATACTCATATTTTTATGCTCTTGCTTATCATTCGCTGTTCCCATCGCCGTAGGATCTGAAACATATCAACAACCTACCACCAATCTACTAGATCAGGGAATTAGCCAATACAGAGAGGAGAATTATGAAGAAGCCATTGAGATACTGACAAAGGCTCGTCAGCAAGACAAGACATCATCGGCGGCAGCCTTTTTTCTCGGTCTTTCCTACAAGCAGGCCAATGAATATCAGCGGGCGCTGGACAACATGCGTGATGCGGTATCCCTTACCCCGCCGATCAAAGAGGCGGTCATCGAAATGATGGATATCCTCAATCAGTTGGATCAGCTTGACGAGGCGATGAAATGGGTAACGGTTGCGGAGCGGAACGACATTTTCCCTGCTAAGACGGCCTTTCTCAAAGGGATGATAATGGCCAAGAAAGGCGAATATGCGGGGGCGATTGCCGCTTTTGAAAAATCCAAGCAGATGGAGAAGAGTTATACTCAGGCTGCGGATTTCCAGATCGCTATCGCCTATATGCAGGATCGCAACTACGCCAAGGCCCGGGAGCGTTTTCAGGCTTCCATCACTCAGGATCCTCTTTCCGATCTGGCGTCTTTTGCCCGGCGCTACCAAGACATTGTCGAGGAGCAGAGTTTTCTTCAGCGTCCCCTGCGGGTGACGCTGGGGGTTACCGGTCAGTATGACACCAATATGCTTCAGGAGCCCATCACATTTCCGGGACTTCCGGACTCGGGAGATGAAAAGAGCATGGCCCTGAACACATCGGCCCGCCTGGACTACGTGCCGATTCTTCCGAACAACTGGTTATTCAACGCCTCTTTTGGTGCTGTCAGCAGGCTTCACGAAAAAAATTCTACCCGCTACGACCTGTTCGCCACCACCTTCTCCGCAGCTCCCGGTTACGGTTTAGGGCGTTTTGCTCTTAATCTTTCCGGCAACTATACCTTTGTTCTCAAGCGTGGGGACTATGAAAACAACGGCGGCGGCTACCGGCGTTATTCAGAAAACTATACAGTGGGCCCCCAGATGCGTTTTCTGGCCGCCGCCAATCATATTTTCGAGCTTTATACGGGCTATGCCAAAAAGAACTATTTCAAGACCACGCCGGCGGGGAATCCTCAGGATGACATGTCCGCCGGCGGGTTTGACAGCTATTTGAGCTGGATGTGGCTCTTTCAGAACGGGGGGCTGTTCAACACCCGTTTCGGTTTCACTGTGGACAATGCCGACGGCATTTATTGGAACTGCCGGAATTACAAATTTACAGCGAACCTTATTTACCCCATCTGGAAGAAGATCAATCTCCAGTTGGGAGGGGAATACAACCTTGTCCCCTATACGGCGGAAAATCTCAATTTCAACAATACCATCCGGTTGGACCAGATTTACACGGGGATAGTGGGTTTCAACTGGACCATCAACCGTTATTTGACGGCGCTGGTTCAATATACGGGGACCAGGGCCAATTCCAACATTTATATCTATGATTACAGTCGTTCTTTGTGGTCAGCAGGTGTGGAAATCAGATTTTAGCACCAGATTCAAGATTCAGGAGTAAATATCATGAAAAAGACCATGTGGGTCATTTTGGCGGTTGTCGTTGCCTTATTAATCCTCCCGGCAGTGGTTGTTTTTGCCGCCCCGGTGGGTAAAATCACCGCCCTGGAGGGAAGGGTCGACATGACTCCCGCCGGGACCAAGGAGGCAGTCTCCGTCACCGTCGGCACCAATGTCAACACCGGCGACATCATCCGCGCCAAAAGCAAATCCAAGGCGGAAGTAACCTTCACCGATGGCAATGTCTTGAAAATTGCGGAGAATTCCCGGATTCGGATTACACAGTACCGAAGCGAAGAAGGACAGAAGAGTTATTTCAATCTCTTTCGGGGTAAGACTCAGGTAGCCGTAAACAATCTCAAGAAGGGAGCTAACTTTGAGGTTCACACCCCGACAGCTATTTGCGGCGTTCGCGGCTCCATTTTTATAAGCATGTACAGCAACGGTCAGAGCAGCTTTGTCTTTACCCGTGGCTCTGGCTACGGTTATAATGCCAATCAGCCTGACAAGATCGTAACTATCCCCACCAAGGTCATGATGGTTGTTCCCCGGGCCGATAAGACGCCTTTGTTGAGACCGGCATCGGATGTGGAAATTGATAAGCACATCAAAGATACAACTATCTTGGAAGAAAAGGAAAAGAAGGAAACTTCCCAGGAAGAAAAGAAGGAGGGCCAAGGACAGAAGGCAGAGGCCAAGAAGGAAGGAGTTGCGGAAACAGAGGAAAAGGAGGAAAAGAAGGCCGAACAGGGTCAGCCCAAGGAAGAACCAAAAAGGGAGGCCCAAAAACCGGTTCAACAACAGACTGCCCAACAGCAGACGGATCAACAACAACCGGGCCAGCCGTCACAGCCGACTACTGCTTCTACGACATTGACGAGCTCGCTGGAAGCACCTCCCATGACAGACCCAACGGCAATGATGGTAACACAAACTGCCAAACTAGCAGAACCACCGGCTCCACCACCGCAGCCGCCGCCACCACCGCCACCCACACCACCGGAAGAACCGAAGGACAACACCCCACCGGCCATAACCTACACCTCTACACCCCCATCCAACTCCGATGAGGATGCGGCGAGGCTGAGCTACGAAGCCAATGAAAAATCAGATTTTCAGTATCGAGTCGACAACGGGAGCTGGCAAAACGGTGCATCATCCACCACCGTCGGCAGTACCTCATTGACGGAGCTTTCCGAAGGGAACCACACCTTTGAGGTCAAGGCAACCGATGCCCTGGGAAACACGAGTACTAAGGCCTATTCGTGGACAACGAACTACGCGAACGGCCCGAGAGTGGCAATATCCCCCCTGGCCGCTGTCCCCACCAGCAACGGTGGAACGGATGTGGATGTCAATCTGTCCAGCACCAACACGACCTACAAGTATAAAGTTGACAACGGGATCTACCAGTCCACCGATCCCTCCTTCACCATCTACGGACTAGGCACCGGCGATCACACCCTCTATGCCTTCGGCCGTGACGATGCCGGCAAACGCGGTCAGGAAACTTACAAGTCCTTCACCATCCACCGCTACGACTACATCGGGAGGACATGGATGAGAGGACTGGAGGGATCTGACCTATATACGGAAGATGTCTCCGGCATGTTAGCCGGTGTTTTCAACCAGGCCTGGGGAAGCTGGAAGACACAAAACCAGCAGGAACCGGGGATGGGCACCCCGGCCTTCCAGTGGACATCCTACTCTGGTAAAGCCAATGACGCAGCGGACTTGGCGAATTCCCGGATCTATTACTGGCTCAGCCGGGCTTCGGGGACGGCTCTTGACGGGACCATCTCCGGGACATCATCTGAAATGACATATCTGACAAAAAGCATCCTCGGCACTGGTTCAGACGGAGTGATCTCTGGAGCGTATACAGACTTAAACTGGAACTTTACCGATACCGGCAAGGGAAAATACATGGAAACACCGCTCGCCTTCTGGGGTTCCATCAAGCAGGGCGAGGCCAATACTTTTATGACCTGGAACGGGACAAACAATGTAATGATCAAAGACGGCGCACTGACCGGTATGTTAGCCGGAACTACCGACCTTTGGGCGAGCCCTTCCGTCACCGGTCTGGGAAGCTACACCAATCCCAACAACCGGAAACTTTACAAGGGACGCATCGACCAGTCGAGCTACGATCTCAGTAGCGGCAATTTCCGGGGCGGTTTCGCCGGCATCATCAAACCCCTCAACGCCTCAGACAACGTCTATCCCTCCGAAGGATTCGGATACGCCATCTATATCAAAGATCCGGCCTCTTCCGGTCTTTACGAAACCGGTTACCTCCAATTCAAGGGCGATGGCCAAGATACATATGACGGCGTCATCTTCCCCGGCATCGAGATGTGGAAGCAGACGGGAACGATAGTGAAGACCAACAAGGGAACCACCTCCTTCGCCCCCGGCCAAATCGACGCCTATATCATCTATGAAGATACGACCCGACAGCGGCGGATTTATGGAAGCGGCATCGCGGGCGCCAACGGACAGCCCCAGGAATGGATGATCTCGGGATACACCAACAATCGTTCCTTCTATCTCCAGGGGCAGTCATGGCGGATATGGCACAGCGAAAGCGGCGGAGATTTCTCGGAAACGCCGGGAAGCACCTGGACCGCCGATTACGGCGGCAGAGACGTCAGCGGGGGCATTGACGTCAATTACGAGATCGGCAAGGTAACCGGCTCGATCTGGAACGAAGAGAAGATCGCCGGGACGGTCTCCGGCAAGCACCTGGGCTGGCAGGCCATGGGCACTTCCTCCGGCCAGATCATCGGCAACGTCGCCGGGGCGGGCAACTGGCAGGCTGTGGGCGGCGGCGCCAGCGATTCGGAGAACCTCCAATTCGCGGGCCTCATCGGCAACTGGACGAGCAGCAGCCGGGAGGGGGCGTCCCTCATCTATTCACGGACAGCCAAACCGGTGGAGACGATCATCATCTACCCGTCGTCAAACGTCTTCCCGATCCGTTTCAATGCCAACTGGTCAAGTGATTCCAACTTCGACAGCCATACCTGGATCGCCCCCCTAAACAACAGCTCCCGCTACTATCACATCTATTATGGAAACGAAGGGCTTACCGGCCCCAACAAGTTCCGCTACCCCTACGCCTATCTGGATGACGACAGCATCGGTTCCAGACAGGAGAACGTCCGCTATTACATGTTCCAGCCGGGGAAAACATATTATGCCGTCCATAGGTACTCTTCCTCCATATCCTCACCTTCCGTAAACGTAAGAATATTCAGCGGTGATAGCGATGATAATCCCATCACGGGCACTTATTCAAAGACCTTTGCAGATGACAACGCCTACTGGAGCGTCTTCCGGATCAATGCCTCCCTGGATCCTTTAGCTGAGGTCACGGTCTCGAGGTACGACACTTACGGACTGAGTTCTCCAATGGATCTCAACAGCCGAGTGACCAGCGAAGGCTCCATTATCGGCATTATGGGCGGAACACAGAGCGTTGTCCACGGAGCGACAACGGCCGACATCCCCGTCCGCTACATGGGCTCCTACACCCAGGCCACGCAGTACAACCGCTTCTGGGGCCAGGAGCTCATCGCCTACAAGGACAGCGCCCAACAATACATCACCATCGACGACGGGACTTTCTACGGCGCCCTGGGCGGCAGTTTCCGCCCCGACGCGAAGCGTGTCCAGGGGATCTTCCATACCTTCGCCATCAACAGCAGCGGCTACGCCGGTCTCCTCCGCGGCTCTTTCGGCACGGGAACGACGGAGGGAACGGACGCCGGCATCATCTATCCGAACATCGAAATGTGGGAAGCCGACGGCAAGGTCAGCCGGTTCGACATGAACATCAACTTCGGTTACAGCCCCGCCAGCCTGACCGGGAAATGGCACGAGATATCCGGCGATCCTAGAGATCCCTACGGGAAGGACAACTGGTGGGGAAACAACTCCTATCTCGACAAAGGACACCTCTCCACATGGAACGACAATCTGGGAATCTACGAAGGAGGTTGGGGGATGTTCCTCGCCTATACCAACCCCACCTATACCCAAAAGGCCGCCATGACGGACCGGGAGGATTACCTGGACATCTACAAGTTGAAAAACGACTCCGCCAACACCTTCGGCGTCTGGACCTGGCGGGCCCTCGGCAAATACAATGCGCCCTCGGACTACACCTATCCCAAGTGGATCATGGATGCGGAATTCAAGCAGCGGGACGGCAACAACAACGAAAAATGGCAAGCACAGTTCATGGCCTACGGCAATGCTTGGGCCGCCGACGGCAGCTTCACCGGTCGGGTTATCGGCCATGTCGCCGACGCCGAGCAGGGTTTCACCGGCGTGGCCGCCGGGGACACCGTGGGGGCCTATAACGACAGCGAAGATCCCGTCAGCGCCACTTATGAATATAACACCTTCGGCGCTGTCTCCACGGGCAGTTGGATCAACACGACGACCTTCCTCCTGATGATGGACGATACCACAACGGGAGGGGGAAAGGAGAAACTTGCCGCGTTGGGTTATCCCACCACGGAGATGATCCTCAACGACCCGACGAGGAATCTGACGGGCGATCTGGCCAGCAAACCGGAAAACGCTTTCATCATCAACAATCTGCGGCTCTTTGCCCCCACGGACCATGACCTTCTGAAGATCTTTGCCACAACCTCCGCCCATTCCCGCAATGACCAAACCATCGATCTGAATGCCGGCTCTCTCTATCCCGTTACGGGAAACAACGTTGAATTGCCGATCTACGGAGCCTTACAGGCCAATTACCTGACCGGCGACGGTTCCGGCAACTGGGCGGGAAGGCTCAACGTCCTCGGCGTCTTTGTAAAGGAAGACGGCGCAAAAGTTCAGGCAATCGTAAATGGACCAGTAGCGGGACAGTACAATGCCTCTCAGTTCTCGGGAACGACAACGGGCACCTTTATCCCCGCCAACTTCCTCAGCCGGCTTTCGGACGAGGGGAAACGGGCTTATCTGAAATATTACAACGGTTCCGGCAGTTTAATAGAAGATGGTTATCTGGACGGACTTCTCGGCCCCCAGAATCCCGTTTCCTGGACGGAGTACAGCACCTACCCGACCTATACGGAACTGGCCATGACGGGCGTCTGGTTCCCCGGGGAAACGGCCGTCCAACGGAGCCACGTCTTCAACTTCCCGATTTATCCGACAAACTTCACGATGGAACCCAGCGCCGCCAACCGCTACACCACCTCCTCCGGCGCCTCCTTCTGGGGCCATCTGGCGGGTATCCACCAAGTTTTCAATCCAAGCAATACCCAGGACGGTTTCGAGGCCCGGTTGGCTACGGTCTTTGTGGATAAAGACGGCAAGGCCGGTTTTCTCTTCGGCCAGATCGGCGGCCCCAACGCCTGGAACCCAACTTCCTACTGGGGGTTCGATTTCGCCAATCAGACCTTCAGCATCGACACCTGGCAGGAAAAGGCCAGTCTGGTCGAGATCGGAACGACCTCGGTCACCGATGCGTCGGGGTTGAAGACATATCTGAGCGGTCACACTACCGAGTACTCGTATCTAGGCGGGATCATGGAGCCCGCCACACCGGCCAAGATCGGCGCCTTCTTCAGCGGCGACAACACAACCCCCCTGGGGGCAATATATATGGAGACCCAGAACACTCCCCTCGCCCAGACCGTCACGGCCAACTACATGGACGACGGCAAATGGGGCGTCTGGTCCACGGATTTCTTCGGAACATATCAATCGGTCACCCACGACTACTGGCTCGGGGAAATAACAACCCCGGAACCAGTCGGGGAACAACCGGTGCCGACGAAGCGGATGGGGGCGACGATCTACGGTGATCCCTGGGAGAACAACCGCCTTGCCGGCGGCGTCATCGGCCACTGGGCGAGCGTGGATGCCGCCCTGACGGGGATAACCTTCGGAAAACTCCTCGGCACCTTCGATCCGAAAAATTACACATACCAGGCTACCGCCGCCGGCGGTTTCCTGGAGACGGCGCAGTATCTGGCGATGACGGAAAATACTGCGGGACGGGAAACCCTAAGGAGCATCAATGTACCCTGTGTTCAGGTAGGTGTTGCCAGTCTAACGGGAACAACGGGCGATCTGACGGTGAATATGAACGATGCCAAGTTTTTTGCGTTCTCCACAGGACAGGTCCCCCATATCTGGGCGACGAACAGCGTCAACGGCAATTTCACCAAGACCCAACCACTGAATACAACGGTGAACATTGCCGGCAGCGGTCTTACTGCCGATTTTACCGTCAAGAACTGGAACACGGGGACAAACCAGTGGATGGCCACGGTCACCAACGGACAGGGCGGCATCACCGGTGGCGGCAGTAATGTCCAGAACCTGCAATTTCGAGGCGCGGCGGCGGGAAAGATCAATACCCCCACTTCCTTCTCCGGAACCGCCGCCGGGGTGGCAAAGCAGACTGCCTTGCCACCCCCACAGTAACCGTACTTGGCCGTTTTCAAACAAAGCAGCGGGAATCAGATGATTTGATCTGTTTCCCGCTGCTTACATCTGTGGATAAAAGAGGTAAAGAGACGAAAACATGATCTGTGGAAGGAGAAGTAATAATTGTGGATAAATTGGAAAAAGGGATAGCAGCACAAGCAGCTCAGGGATTTTTTTCCTGCGCTGCCAGCACCTCGAAGGTGCTGGGCGCTACCCTCCTGAACATTTTGCCGCTGTTGACTTTCTTGGTCAGGGCGGAAACGAGGCTTCCGGGTTCCATGACCATATTGAAATCTCTTTTGGCGCGCATGATGATTTCTGTTAGATGCAGTGGTTCTTTCGCTTCAATCAGTATATCATATACTGTTCCGATTTGTGACCTTTGCTTTCTACGTGGAGGCGGTTCTGGTTCCGTATCATCTTTTAGGAATTCTCGAATAATTTTCAGTTGTGATCTTAGGAGTGATTCTTGTAATTTGGCCCATTCTTTCAAGTCCATGACAAGCTCCTTTCACCGGGTATTGTTTAGCACATGATAGTCAGTAAGTCAAATAAAACTTTTCACTTACTACTGTCTATTGTTTCTGTGACGCAAGATAACCCGTATGTCTTCTTACGTCAAGAATGGGTCGTGGATTGGAATAAATTGGGTTGATCGATTGAAAAACGGAAATAGAATTGCCCTAGCGAAAGGACTCTTGGAGTCTTAAATTGACTCATGTTTCACAACGGTTTCTTTACATCCCCAAAGAAAAGATGTATGGAAAGCCACGATCGCCAATGGAGGTTATATATAATGAAAAAAATCGCCCTGTTCATTTCCCTGCTCATGCCTTTTTTTCTCGCCATGCCGTTAATGGCCGCGCCTCCCCGGGGAACCGGTGGCATTGCCGGCGGCAAGATCGGTATCGTGGATATGCAAAAGGTCCTGCGAGATTCGAAAAACGCCCGGAACATCCGGACGGCTTTCCTGAAGGACGTGGAAAAGAAACAGGCAGCCATCAGAGCCAAGGAAGGAGAAGTACGCAAACGGGAGGAGGAATTCAACCGCCTCGCCCCCAACGCCTTCGAAGAACGTAAGAAGAAAGCGGAGCAGCTAAAGATCGAGGCCAGAAATCTCCAGCACCTGCGCGAGGATGCAGAAGGGGAACTGAAAAGAAAGGATGCGGAAATAACTCAGAAAACCATTGGCGAAATCATGCAGGTAATCAGGAATTATGCCCGGAACGAACGCTTTACCCTCATCATCGACCGCATGGCCGTAATCACCGCCGATGAAAGTGTTGATATCTCCGAACGGATCACCAAGCTCTATGACGCCCAGAAGAAGTAAATAAGCTCCATTCCGTTCCGTTTATGTTTATCATTCTAAGGCGACAGCAGCCGCTCGGCGGCGATGGGCGTCACCATGGTTTTGTCCACGCCATTGGGTTCCCGGACAAAGACCAACATGAAAGGGATCGTCCCCTGGGGGTTGATCCGGTCATTTGGAACATCGCTCCCCTGGGGAATGGCCAGTTCCCGAAAGATCTGTTCTTCCGACATGATCGCCAGCTCTTCGTCGCTAAGAATATTGCCGCAAAAAGAAGCGCTGTCTTTAACGAGGGCACCGACCAGATCATATAGTTCCCCCCGAATCTTGATCCTCGTCATTGGATAAGAAGAGGTATTCATGGCCAGTCCCTCCACGACGCGTATATTTCCCAACAGCGGATTGGCGACGAAGCGCTGACGAACATCCGCGATCCTGACCTGGGCGGGACCGACGGCAGCCGGCGCTTCCGGGGTCGTTCTCAGCCCCAGTCCGGGGAAGAGGACATTCAATTCGCCCATTACCATCTGACCGTATTCCGGAAAGACGAACATTGCGCCCCCCGTGGCGGCCAGGATCAGCATGATCAATCCCAGCACCCAGACGCGGATTTTTTTTGCCCCCCCAGAGGGTGCCGCCGGTCCCTCCTCCCGAGCATCCTGAGGCGGCGCAGATAAACTCGCAGGAATGGTCATCCGTTCCCGGAGGGGGGCATCCTCTTCCCGGGCAGACATACCGGTCGTATCGATCTCTTCTCGGAGGGAAGCATCAACACCGGCCGATGGAGGCGTCTCCCTGCCTTCCGCCACCATGGGAGCCAACCCTTTTTCGTCGCCGCCGCTCACCGCTCCCTGATCCGGAACCGCGCGGATCGTAGAAAGGGGCGGATGCTGAAAGAAGACGTTTTGACAGCGGCTGCAGCGCACCCATGCCCCCTCGAAACCGAGCAGGGTTTCATCAAAACGGTACTTGGTTCGGCACAATATACATTGAATGATCATGGCTGCCTCTATAAATTCGTTACGATGTAAACATCGGGGAAAAAGCGCGCTTTCTCATTGAAGTCCAGACCATAACCGATGACGAAACCGTCATCGAGTGTGAACCCCACATAATCCGCCTCGAAGCTCACCTTACGGCGCAACCGCTTGTCCAGGAAGGCACAGACCTTCAGGGAGCGGGGTCCCCGTTCCTTGAAGGCCCGGACCAGATAGGAAAGGGTCAGGCCGGTGTCGACGATATCTTCTACAATCAGGACGTCCCGGTCTCGGATCTCCATTTCGATGTCCTTGGTGATGACGATCTGGCCGGAACTCACGGAGCCGGAACCATAACTGGCCAGCCGGGCAAAATCGATGATGCAGGGAATCTTGAGCCGGCGGATCAGATCGGCCATGAACACAAAGGCCCCCTTGAGGACACCGACCAACACCAGTTCCCTGCCCGCATAGTCCCGGGAAATCTCCTCGGCCAGTTCCATAACCCTCCGGTCGATCTGATCCCGGGAATAGAGAATCTCTTTCTGCATATTTTCCATGGTCCACTCCTCCTCAGTCAAGACCCGGAGGTCGAAAAAAAGTTTCCGGAACGGCCTCCCCCGCCGGGAATGCTAAAGGAGAGCATGTCTTTTGTCAACGATAAATTTAAGGAAAATCATTTGTAATTTCGATATGTATCGATAAATTCCCCGATATGGCGGGCGATGATCTCCTCCGCTGCCCGGACATCCTCCCGGCAGGAAAATTCAGAGCTCAGGCTCATGAATACTTGGTCGAAACGGGATTTTCCCATCCCCAGAGCCTCATAGTCGATATATTTGACCATATACTGGGAGCCATCGAAATAGTACTTCCCCAGGCGATGCACATCCGCAGCCCGAAACGGCCAGGTCAGCTTGAGACTGAAGAAGGACCGGGTCGACTCATGAAGCGGGCCGCTTCGGAAACACTCTGGATCCGGCGTCTCATAGACGCCGTCGCTGATGAGCCGGAAATAGCTTTTAACCAGATCGATGTCTGTAACCACCAGACCGTAGAGGTACCAGTCGTCAATTACATGGAGGAGGGAATGTTTTTCCGCCCCGGACAGGTAATGATAGCTCGGGCAGAAATGGCCATCGCACAGTTCCCGACCGTAAAAGGACACCTCCCGGTAGTCCACCCCGTCATTCTGCAGGGGATGGAGGAGGCAGCCGACACGCCGCTCTTCCAAATCGAGAAAACCTAAATATTCGCAGCAATAAATGACCTCGTAGCGCTTGGTCATGTCTTCGGTATCCCGGATCATCCGGGCGAATTCCTCCAGGCCCGCCGGTGATCTATTGGCACGGCCCATGAGGGCGGTACGTCTTCGCAGACGCCGGACCAGGGTGTCCCGGGAGCTGTCGGCATAGTTGTACAGACCGCAACAGGCCCCGCAGGACTTGCACGCATCGGGCTGGCAAAGATGGGGAAAGTGCCTGGTGTCCATCACTCAAACACGACGGTCTTGGAACCATAAGTGAGGATACGGTTCTCCAGGTGAAGGCGGACCGCCTTGGCCAGGACCACGCGCTCCAGGTCCCGGCTCTTGAGCTTGATGTCGTCCATGGAATCGCGATGTGTGATCTTGATGACGTCCTGGGCAATGATAGGTCCATCGTCGAGATGCTCGGTTACATAGTGGCTTGTGGCGCCGATGATCTTGACTCCCCGATCATAGGCCTGCTGGTACGGCTTAGGACCGGCGAAGGCGGGAAGGAAGGAATGATGGATATTGATGATCTTATTATGATATTTTGAGATGAAATCACCGGTCAGGACCTGCATGTACCGGGCTAGGACGACCAGGTCGATGTTCTCTTTCTGGAGCACTTCCAGTTCCCGTTCCTCCTGCCTCGCCTTGTTTTCCCGAGAGATGGGAAAATGAAGGAATTTTATCCCAAACTTTTCGACCAGGGGTTGGACATCCAGATGATTGCTGATGACCAGGGGGATCTCCGCCTTGAACTCCCCCATTTGGCGCCGCAGGAGCAGGTCGTAGAGGCAGTGGGGATGGCGGGATACAAAGATGGCCAGCCGGGGAACGGCGTCGGTGAAGTGAAGGTCCCAGGTCATTTGAAACTGACTGGCCACGTGTTTGAAGACCAGGCCGATTTCCTCCCTGGGGATGACAAAGCCGTTGAGTTCCCATTCGATGCGCATGAAGAAGATCTTTCTCGTCATCGAAGTGTGTTGCGCTGCGTGGACGATGTTCCCATTGTGGCGATAGATGAAATTGGCGATGTTATAGACGAGTCCCTTCTGGTCCTGGCAGGAGAGAAGCAGGATGGCATTGGCACCCTTATTTTCACACATTATAGCCTCAATATACGGATCCGCTTATTATACAACTAATTGTAATCACTGCGTATTAATTTCACCAGCCGCAGGATGTATCTTTTACAACATCAAGACGCAACTTAAATCCGGCGTTCAATTACGCTGGTCCGGAAAACCCGGCGTTGTTTAAGATGCAACGGGTGTCGCTTGAGGTCGATCACCCGCGTCCGGAAAACCCTCATCAAGAATGAGGAAGGTTTTCGTCTCTTTGGTAGCTTTTTCCCGTTGCTTCTATATGAGGATTGGGATTGCAGGTCAAGGGCAAAGATGCTATGAAGACCACATTCGAAAAGGGGTCGCCAATAATGAAACATATCGAAAAAATAGTGCTTCCCACGGGATTGAACCTTAATGTCTGGGATGCATCCCGCCGGATCGCCGCCGACACGACGAAGGTGGAGCTGGTGATCAAGATGAATGTGCCCTTCGCAGCCGATCATTTCGACGCCGAGGACCACTACCTCAAGACCCGCCGCGTCTTTGGTCTGGAGGACACCTACGAATACCGGAAGGAAAGGACATTTGTCGCCACCACAGAAAAGGATCGGGTCTTCGCGGAGCTCCTCGCCGATTTCAAGCGCGATGCCTTGCCCTATCTGGCCAAAGAAGATTTCCCACGGCGCTTTTCCCAGTCCAAATACCGCGAGATCATTCGCAACTGGTATAAATACAAAGATCGCCTCGAAAGCGCCTGATCTCCCTGATGATAATGAACGATAGAATATCCCGGGACGACCTCCCCTTCTTGGGGGCACTACCGCTGGCGTCCCCGAGCAATGAGTAGTAGTAAAGTTAATGACATCGTAAAAAGATCCGCAGGCAAGGCGCGCGAATCCTGAGGAATGAGGCGTACTTGTGCGTACGTCGCAGTGACGAGGGATGAAGCGCAACGAAGCATCCGGACTTTTTACGAGGGCGTCAAAGTTAATCAAATAATAAATTCAAGTTAGTGGAGATTAGCTATCAACCGGTTTGACTTCCCAAAGAGGGCAAGCCGGTTTTTACCGCAGATCCACACACCGCCCAGTACAAATTTTAATCCTCGCCAATACTAAGTTCACGCTAACAATAAACATGTTTCGTATTTACAATATAATGTTATAAATCTTAGTATAATTACAACCCTTATCTCACATATTGTTATTATATTTTCAACAATCGACGTGAAAATTCCTTGACTTAAAGCTATTGCTTATAATATAAGCCAGTGAAGGTATATTTTGTCCTTTCTTAAATACTTTCCTGGTTTCATCGCTTCTTTTAATTTTTGGTCATTTATCCTGCTTTGGAGGGATTAGATGTATAAGAATTGTTTTGTACTTGTCCTTTTGATCTTTCTTTTATCGTCATTTATCCCACCTTTAGCTTTCGGACAATTGCCATCGGTTCTTCAAGAGGGCATCACCCAGTATAAGAATGAGAATTATGAAGAAGCCATTGAGATACTGACAAAGGCTCGTCAGCAAGACAAGACATCATCGGCGGCAGCCTTTTTTCTCGGTCTTTCCTACAAGCAGGCCAATGAATATCAGCGGGCGCTGGACAACATGCGTGATGCGGTATCCCTTACCCCGCCGATCAAAGAGGCGGTCATCGAAATGATGGATATCCTCAATCAGTTGGATCAGCTTGACGAGGCGATGAAATGGGTAACGGTTGCGGAGCGGAACGACATTTTCCCTGCTAAGACGGCCTTTCTCAAAGGGATGATAATGGCCAAGAAAGGCGAATATGCGGGGGCGATTGCCGCTTTTGAAAAATCCAAGCAGATGGAGAAGAGTTATACTCAGGCTGCGGATTTCCAGATCGCTATCGCCTATATGCAGGATCGCAACTACGCCAAGGCCCGGGAGCGTTTTCAGGCTTCCATCACTCAGGATCCTCTTTCCGATCTGGCGTCTTTTGCCCGGCGCTACCAAGACATTGTCGAGGAGCAGAGTTTTCTTCAGCGTCCCCTGCGGGTGACGCTGGGGGTTACCGGTCAGTATGACACCAATATGCTTCAGGAGCCCATCACATTTCCGGGACTTCCGGACTCGGGAGATGAAAAGAGCATGGCCCTGAACACATCGGCCCGCCTGGACTACGTGCCGATTCTTCCGAACAACTGGTTATTCAACGCCTCTTTTGGTGCTGTCAGCAGGCTTCACGAAAAAAATTCTACCCGCTACGACCTGTTCGCCACCACCTTCTCCGCAGCTCCCGGTTACGGTTTAGGGCGTTTTGCTCTTAATCTTTCCGGCAACTATACCTTTGTTCTCAAGCGTGGGGACTATGAAAACAACGGCGGCGGCTACCGGCGTTATTCAGAAAACTATACAGTGGGCCCCCAGATGCGTTTTCTGGCCGCCGCCAATCATATTTTCGAGCTTTATACGGGCTATGCCAAAAAGAACTATTTCAAGACCACGCCGGCGGGGAATCCTCAGGATGACATGTCCGCCGGCGGGTTTGACAGCTATTTGAGCTGGATGTGGCTCTTTCAGAACGGGGGGCTGTTCAACACCCGTTTCGGTTTCACTGTGGACAATGCCGACGGCATTTATTGGAACTGCCGGAATTACAAATTTACAGCGAACCTTATTTACCCCATCTGGAAGAAGATCAATCTCCAGTTGGGAGGGGAATACAACCTTGTCCCCTATACGGCGGAAAATCTCAATTTCAACAATACCATCCGGTTGGACCAGATTTACACGGGGATAGTGGGTTTCAACTGGACCATCAACCGTTATTTGACGGCGCTGGTTCAATATACGGGGACCAGGGCCAATTCCAACATTTATATCTATGATTACAGTCGTTCTTTGTGGTCAGCAGGTGTGGAAATCAGATTTTAGCACCAGATTCAAGATTCAGGAGTAAATATCATGAAAAAGACCATGTGGGTCATTTTGGCGGTTGTCGTTGCCTTATTAATCCTCCCGGCAGTGGTTGTTTTTGCCGCCCCGGTGGGTAAAATCACCGCCCTGGAGGGAAGGGTCGACATGACTCCCGCCGGGACCAAGGAGGCAGTCTCCGTCACCGTCGGCACCAATGTCAACACCGGCGACATCATCCGCGCCAAAAGCAAATCCAAGGCGGAAGTAACCTTCACCGATGGCAATGTCTTGAAAATTGCGGAGAATTCCCGGATTCGGATTACACAGTACCGAAGCGAAGAAGGACAGAAGAGTTATTTCAATCTCTTTCGGGGTAAGACTCAGGTAGCCGTAAACAATCTCAAGAAGGGAGCTAACTTTGAGGTTCACACCCCGACAGCTATTTGCGGCGTTCGCGGCTCCATTTTTATAAGCATGTACAGCAACGGTCAGAGCAGCTTTGTCTTTACCCGTGGCTCTGGCTACGGTTATAATGCCAATCAGCCTGACAAGATCGTAACTATCCCCACCAAGGTCATGATGGTTGTTCCCCGGGCCGATAAGACGCCTTTGTTGAGACCGGCATCGGATGTGGAAATTGATAAGCACATCAAAGATACAACTATCTTGGAAGAAAAGGAAAAGAAGGAAACTTCCCAGGAAGAAAAGAAGGAGGGCCAAGGACAGAAGGCAGAGGCCAAGAAGGAAGGAGTTGCGGAAACAGAGGAAAAGGAGGAAAAGAAGGCCGAACAGGGTCAGCCCAAGGAAGAACCAAAAAGGGAGGCCCAAAAACCGGTTCAACAACAGACTGCCCAACAGCAGACGGATCAACAACAACCGGGCCAGCCGTCACAGCCGACTACTGCTTCTACGACATTGACGAGCTCGCTGGAAGCACCTCCCATGACAGACCCAACGGCAATGATGGTAACACAAACTGCCAAACTAGCAGAACCACCGGCTCCACCACCGCAGCCGCCGCCACCACCGCCACCCACACCACCGGAAGAACCGAAGGACAACACCCCACCGGCCATAACCTACACCTCTACACCCCCATCCAACTCCGATGAGGATGCGGCGAGGCTGAGCTACGAAGCCAATGAAAAATCAGATTTTCAGTATCGAGTCGACAACGGGAGCTGGCAAAACGGTGCATCATCCACCACCGTCGGCAGTACCTCATTGACGGAGCTTTCCGAAGGGAACCACACCTTTGAGGTCAAGGCAACCGATGCCCTGGGAAACACGAGTACTAAGGCCTATTCGTGGACAACGAACTACGCGAACGGCCCGAGAGTGGCAATATCCCCCCTGGCCGCTGTCCCCACCAGCAACGGTGGAACGGATGTGGATGTCAATCTGTCCAGCACCAACACGACCTACAAGTATAAAGTTGACAACGGGATCTACCAGTCCACCGATCCCTCCTTCACCATCTACGGACTAGGCACCGGCGATCACACCCTCTATGCCTTCGGCCGTGACGATGCCGGCAAACGCGGTCAGGAAACTTACAAGTCCTTCACCATCCACCGCTACGACTACATCGGGAGGACATGGATGAGAGGACTGGAGGGATCTGACCTATATACGGAAGATGTCTCCGGCATGTTAGCCGGTGTTTTCAACCAGGCCTGGGGAAGCTGGAAGACACAAAACCAGCAGGAACCGGGGATGGGCACCCCGGCCTTCCAGTGGACATCCTACTCTGGTAAAGCCAATGACGCAGCGGACTTGGCGAATTCCCGGATCTATTACTGGCTCAGCCGGGCTTCGGGGACGGCTCTTGACGGGACCATCTCCGGGACATCATCTGAAATGACATATCTGACAAAAAGCATCCTCGGCACTGGTTCAGACGGAGTGATCTCTGGAGCGTATACAGACTTAAACTGGAACTTTACCGATACCGGCAAGGGAAAATACATGGAAACACCGCTCGCCTTCTGGGGTTCCATCAAGCAGGGCGAGGCCAATACTTTTATGACCTGGAACGGGACAAACAATGTAATGATCAAAGACGGCGCACTGACCGGTATGTTAGCCGGAACTACCGACCTTTGGGCGAGCCCTTCCGTCACCGGTCTGGGAAGCTACACCAATCCCAACAACCGGAAACTTTACAAGGGACGCATCGACCAGTCGAGCTACGATCTCAGTAGCGGCAATTTCCGGGGCGGTTTCGCCGGCATCATCAAACCCCTCAACGCCTCAGACAACGTCTATCCCTCCGAAGGATTCGGATACGCCATCTATATCAAAGATCCGGCCTCTTCCGGTCTTTACGAAACCGGTTACCTCCAATTCAAGGGCGATGGCCAAGATACATATGACGGCGTCATCTTCCCCGGCATCGAGATGTGGAAGCAGACGGGAACGATAGTGAAGACCAACAAGGGAACCACCTCCTTCGCCCCCGGCCAAATCGACGCCTATATCATCTATGAAGATACGACCCGACAGCGGCGGATTTATGGAAGCGGCATCGCGGGCGCCAACGGACAGCCCCAGGAATGGATGATCTCGGGATACACCAACAATCGTTCCTTCTATCTCCAGGGGCAGTCATGGCGGATATGGCACAGCGAAAGCGGCGGAGATTTCTCGGAAACGCCGGGAAGCACCTGGACCGCCGATTACGGCGGCAGAGACGTCAGCGGGGGCATTGACGTCAATTACGAGATCGGCAAGGTAACCGGCTCGATCTGGAACGAAGAGAAGATCGCCGGGACGGTCTCCGGCAAGCACCTGGGCTGGCAGGCCATGGGCACTTCCTCCGGCCAGATCATCGGCAACGTCGCCGGGGCGGGCAACTGGCAGGCTGTGGGCGGCGGCGCCAGCGATTCGGAGAACCTCCAATTCGCGGGCCTCATCGGCAACTGGACGAGCAGCAGCCGGGAGGGGGCGTCCCTCATCTATTCACGGACAGCCAAACCGGTGGAGACGATCATCATCTACCCGTCGTCAAACGTCTTCCCGATCCGTTTCAATGCCAACTGGTCAAGTGATTCCAACTTCGACAGCCATACCTGGATCGCCCCCCTAAACAACAGCTCCCGCTACTATCACATCTATTATGGAAACGAAGGGCTTACCGGCCCCAACAAGTTCCGCTACCCCTACGCCTATCTGGATGACGACAGCATCGGTTCCAGACAGGAGAACGTCCGCTATTACATGTTCCAGCCGGGGAAAACATATTATGCCGTCCATAGGTACTCTTCCTCCATATCCTCACCTTCCGTAAACGTAAGAATATTCAGCGGTGATAGCGATGATAATCCCATCACGGGCACTTATTCAAAGACCTTTGCAGATGACAACGCCTACTGGAGCGTCTTCCGGATCAATGCCTCCCTGGATCCTTTAGCTGAGGTCACGGTCTCGAGGTACGACACTTACGGACTGAGTTCTCCAATGGATCTCAACAGCCGAGTGACCAGCGAAGGCTCCATTATCGGCATTATGGGCGGAACACAGAGCGTTGTCCACGGAGCGACAACGGCCGACATCCCCGTCCGCTACATGGGCTCCTACACCCAGGCCACGCAGTACAACCGCTTCTGGGGCCAGGAGCTCATCGCCTACAAGGACAGCGCCCAACAATACATCACCATCGACGACGGGACTTTCTACGGCGCCCTGGGCGGCAGTTTCCGCCCCGACGCGAAGCGTGTCCAGGGGATCTTCCATACCTTCGCCATCAACAGCAGCGGCTACGCCGGTCTCCTCCGCGGCTCTTTCGGCACGGGAACGACGGAGGGAACGGACGCCGGCATCATCTATCCGAACATCGAAATGTGGGAAGCCGACGGCAAGGTCAGCCGGTTCGACATGAACATCAACTTCGGTTACAGCCCCGCCAGCCTGACCGGGAAATGGCACGAGATATCCGGCGATCCTAGAGATCCCTACGGGAAGGACAACTGGTGGGGAAACAACTCCTATCTCGACAAAGGACACCTCTCCACATGGAACGACAATCTGGGAATCTACGAAGGAGGTTGGGGGATGTTCCTCGCCTATACCAACCCCACCTATACCCAAAAGGCCGCCATGACGGACCGGGAGGATTACCTGGACATCTACAAGTTGAAAAACGACTCCGCCAACACCTTCGGCGTCTGGACCTGGCGGGCCCTCGGCAAATACAATGCGCCCTCGGACTACACCTATCCCAAGTGGATCATGGATGCGGAATTCAAGCAGCGGGACGGCAACAACAACGAAAAATGGCAAGCACAGTTCATGGCCTACGGCAATGCTTGGGCCGCCGACGGCAGCTTCACCGGTCGGGTTATCGGCCATGTCGCCGACGCCGAGCAGGGTTTCACCGGCGTGGCCGCCGGGGACACCGTGGGGGCCTATAACGACAGCGAAGATCCCGTCAGCGCCACTTATGAATATAACACCTTCGGCGCTGTCTCCACGGGCAGTTGGATCAACACGACGACCTTCCTCCTGATGATGGACGATACCACAACGGGAGGGGGAAAGGAGAAACTTGCCGCGTTGGGTTATCCCACCACGGAGATGATCCTCAACGACCCGACGAGGAATCTGACGGGCGATCTGGCCAGCAAACCGGAAAACGCTTTCATCATCAACAATCTGCGGCTCTTTGCCCCCACGGACCATGACCTTCTGAAGATCTTTGCCACAACCTCCGCCCATTCCCGCAATGACCAAACCATCGATCTGAATGCCGGCTCTCTCTATCCCGTTACGGGAAACAACGTTGAATTGCCGATCTACGGAGCCTTACAGGCCAATTACCTGACCGGCGACGGTTCCGGCAACTGGGCGGGAAGGCTCAACGTCCTCGGCGTCTTTGTAAAGGAAGACGGCGCAAAAGTTCAGGCAATCGTAAATGGACCAGTAGCGGGACAGTACAATGCCTCTCAGTTCTCGGGAACGACAACGGGCACCTTTATCCCCGCCAACTTCCTCAGCCGGCTTTCGGACGAGGGGAAACGGGCTTATCTGAAATATTACAACGGTTCCGGCAGTTTAATAGAAGATGGTTATCTGGACGGACTTCTCGGCCCCCAGAATCCCGTTTCCTGGACGGAGTACAGCACCTACCCGACCTATACGGAACTGGCCATGACGGGCGTCTGGTTCCCCGGGGAAACGGCCGTCCAACGGAGCCACGTCTTCAACTTCCCGATTTATCCGACAAACTTCACGATGGAACCCAGCGCCGCCAACCGCTACACCACCTCCTCCGGCGCCTCCTTCTGGGGCCATCTGGCGGGTATCCACCAAGTTTTCAATCCAAGCAATACCCAGGACGGTTTCGAGGCCCGGTTGGCTACGGTCTTTGTGGATAAAGACGGCAAGGCCGGTTTTCTCTTCGGCCAGATCGGCGGCCCCAACGCCTGGAACCCAACTTCCTACTGGGGGTTCGATTTCGCCAATCAGACCTTCAGCATCGACACCTGGCAGGAAAAGGCCAGTCTGGTCGAGATCGGAACGACCTCGGTCACCGATGCGTCGGGGTTGAAGACATATCTGAGCGGTCACACTACCGAGTACTCGTATCTAGGCGGGATCATGGAGCCCGCCACACCGGCCAAGATCGGCGCCTTCTTCAGCGGCGACAACACAACCCCCCTGGGGGCAATATATATGGAGACCCAGAACACTCCCCTCGCCCAGACCGTCACGGCCAACTACATGGACGACGGCAAATGGGGCGTCTGGTCCACGGATTTCTTCGGAACATATCAATCGGTCACCCACGACTACTGGCTCGGGGAAATAACAACCCCGGAACCAGTCGGGGAACAACCGGTGCCGACGAAGCGGATGGGGGCGACGATCTACGGTGATCCCTGGGAGAACAACCGCCTTGCCGGCGGCGTCATCGGCCACTGGGCGAGCGTGGATGCCGCCCTGACGGGGATAACCTTCGGAAAACTCCTCGGCACCTTCGATCCGAAAAATTACACATACCAGGCTACCGCCGCCGGCGGTTTCCTGGAGACGGCGCAGTATCTGGCGATGACGGAAAATACTGCGGGACGGGAAACCCTAAGGAGCATCAATGTACCCTGTGTTCAGGTAGGTGTTGCCAGTCTAACGGGAACAACGGGCGATCTGACGGTGAATATGAACGATGCCAAGTTTTTTGCGTTCTCCACAGGACAGGTCCCCCATATCTGGGCGACGAACAGCGTCAACGGCAATTTCACCAAGACCCAACCACTGAATACAACGGTGAACATTGCCGGCAGCGGTCTTACTGCCGATTTTACCGTCAAGAACTGGAACACGGGGACAAACCAGTGGATGGCCACGGTCACCAACGGACAGGGCGGCATCACCGGTGGCGGCAGTAATGTCCAGAACCTGCAATTTCGAGGCGCGGCGGCGGGAAAGATCAATACCCCCACTTCCTTCTCCGGAACCGCCGCCGGGGTGGCAAAGCAGACTGCCTTGCCACCCCCACAGTAACCGTACTTGGCCGTTTTCAAACAAAGCAGCGGGAATCAGATGATTTGATCTGTTTCCCGCTGCTTACATCTGTGGATAAAAGAGGTAAAGAGACGAAAACATGATCTGTGGAAGGAGAAGTAATAATTGTGGATAAATTGGAAAAAGGGATAGCAGCACAAGCAGCTCAGGGATTTTTTTCCTGCGCTGCCAGCACCTCGAAGGTGCTGGGCGCTACCCTCCTGAACATTTTGCCGCTGTTGACTTTCTTGGTCAGGGCGGAAACGAGGCTTCCGGGTTCCATGACCATATTGAAATCTCTTTTGGCGCGCATGATGATTTCTGTTAGATGCAGTGGTTCTTTCGCTTCAATCAGTATATCATATACTGTTCCGATTTGTGACCTTTGCTTTCTACGTGGAGGCGGTTCTGGTTCCGTATCATCTTTTAGGAATTCTCGAATAATTTTCAGTTGTGATCTTAGGAGTGATTCTTGTAATTTGGCCCATTCTTTCAAGTCCATGACAAGCTCCTTTCACCGGGTATTGTTTAGCACATGATAGTCAGTAAGTCAAATAAAACTTTTCACTTACTACTGTCTATTGTTTCTGTGACGCAAGATAACCCGTATGTCTTCTTACGTCAAGAATGGGTCGTGGATTGGAATAAATTGGGTTGATCGATTGAAAAACGGAAATAGAATTGCCCTAGCGAAAGGACTCTTGGAGTCTTAAATTGACTCATGTTTCACAACGGTTTCTTTACATCCCCAAAGAAAAGATGTATGGAAAGCCACGATCGCCAATGGAGGTTATATATAATGAAAAAAATCGCCCTGTTCATTTCCCTGCTCATGCCTTTTTTTCTCGCCATGCCGTTAATGGCCGCGCCTCCCCGGGGAACCGGTGGCATTGCCGGCGGCAAGATCGGTATCGTGGATATGCAAAAGGTCCTGCGAGATTCGAAAAACGCCCGGAACATCCGGACGGCTTTCCTGAAGGACGTGGAAAAGAAACAGGCAGCCATCAGAGCCAAGGAAGGAGAAGTACGCAAACGGGAGGAGGAATTCAACCGCCTCGCCCCCAACGCCTTCGAAGAACGTAAGAAGAAAGCGGAGCAGCTAAAGATCGAGGCCAGAAATCTCCAGCACCTGCGCGAGGATGCAGAAGGGGAACTGAAAAGAAAGGATGCGGAAATAACTCAGAAAACCATTGGCGAAATCATGCAGGTAATCAGGAATTATGCCCGGAACGAACGCTTTACCCTCATCATCGACCGCATGGCCGTAATCACCGCCGATGAAAGTGTTGATATCTCCGAACGGATCACCAAGCTCTATGACGCCCAGAAGAAGTAAATAAGCTCCATTCCGTTCCGTTTATGTTTATCATTCTAAGGCGACAGCAGCCGCTCGGCGGCGATGGGCGTCACCATGGTTTTGTCCACGCCATTGGGTTCCCGGACAAAGACCAACATGAAAGGGATCGTCCCCTGGGGGTTGATCCGGTCATTTGGAACATCGCTCCCCTGGGGAATGGCCAGTTCCCGAAAGATCTGTTCTTCCGACATGATCGCCAGCTCTTCGTCGCTAAGAATATTGCCGCAAAAAGAAGCGCTGTCTTTAACGAGGGCACCGACCAGATCATATAGTTCCCCCCGAATCTTGATCCTCGTCATTGGATAAGAAGAGGTATTCATGGCCAGTCCCTCCACGACGCGTATATTTCCCAACAGCGGATTGGCGACGAAGCGCTGACGAACATCCGCGATCCTGACCTGGGCGGGACCGACGGCAGCCGGCGCTTCCGGGGTCGTTCTCAGCCCCAGTCCGGGGAAGAGGACATTCAATTCGCCCATTACCATCTGACCGTATTCCGGAAAGACGAACATTGCGCCCCCCGTGGCGGCCAGGATCAGCATGATCAATCCCAGCACCCAGACGCGGATATTTTTTGCCCTACCGGAGGGTGCCGCCTGTCCCTCCTCCCAAGCTTCCGGAGGCGGCACAGATAAACCCGCCGGAATGGTCATCCGCTCCCGGAGGGGGGCATCCTCTTCCCGGGCAGGCATACCGGTCGCATCGACCTCTTCCCGGAAGGCAGCATCGATACCGGCTGATGGAGACGCCTCCCTGCCTTGCGTCACCATGGGAGCCGAACCTTTTTCCTCGCCGCCGGTAACGGCTTCGTGATCCGTAACTTCGCGACTCGTCGGAAGGGGTGGATGCTGAAAGAATATGTTCTGACAGCGGATGCAGCGCATCCATGCCCCCTCGAAACCGAGCAGGGTTTCATCAAAACGGTACTTGGTTCGGCACAATCTACATTGAATGATCATGGCTGCCTCTATAAATTCGTTACGATGTAAACATCGGGGAAAAAGCGCGCTTTCTCATTGAAGTCCAGGCCATAACCGACGACGAAACCGTCATCGAGCGTGAACCCCACATAATCCGCTTCGAAGCTCACCTTACGGCGCAACCGCTTGTCCAGGAAGGCACAGACCTTCAGGGAGCGGGGTCCCCGTTCCTTGAAGGCCCGGACCAGGTAGGAAAGGGTTAGGCCGGTGTCGACGATATCTTCTACAATCAGGACGTCCCGGTCTCGGATCTCCATTTCG
>Ga0209311_1000385_pt1 | contig 42241 bp, 39 predicted proteins | sample AD_UKC045_MetaG_FD_184417 | JGI IMG/M metagenome (GOLD analysis project Ga0209311, IMG submission 184417) | Active sludge microbial communities of municipal wastewater-treating anaerobic digesters from USA - AD_UKC045_MetaG (SPAdes) (version 2) | ecosystem: Engineered > Bioreactor > Anaerobic >... | reverse complement strand
GCTGTTATTCCAGGGTGTTGCTTTAACAGTATCTGTTACGTTTGCGGATACATATCTGGCGAAGGGAACCAATTGCACTTTACCGGTGGCAGGCGTGTATGTATTTTCTAATATATGAAAAAGAAAAACAGAATCGCCGATGATTGAACAGATCGTACCGGTTTCATAATTGCCGGCATCATTGAGGGCCGTCACCGTTCCAAAACTGCTGTTATTGGTAGTAGTGATCGTGGCCCCTTTCATTTGTATTAACAGAATGGGATCATTGACGGTTAGTCCCGCCGTACTGCTGAGACGGATACAGGCTTTGGCGGGAATAATTTCAAGTACACGGTAATAGCTGTTGACCACTCCGCTGATAGCGGTGGTTTGTCCGGATGCAGGGATCAGGACCGATTGAAAGTGAAACCATAAAACGAAAACAAAGAAAACGCGGATGGACCGGTTCCTGTTTTTCATATGATGGGACGTTGGTGTCGAAGTTGATACATCGCTTATTTGCCCGCGATATATTGGTACAGGTTGAAATTTCCTTGCTCCAAAGCCGTTTCAATTTCCGCTTTCAGCCTGCTTTTTGAAATATCCTTCATTCTTTTCTGCCCGATCAGGTAATACGCTTTTTCGGCAAGCAGCCAGCTTGTTTTTTCATTAGAGCCGGATGAAACCAGTAACTCTTCAATTTTTTCCGCGAACTCATTGATCCCTTCCTTCCTGGCCGCAACCGTTTTGATCACGGGCACTTCTGCTGTTTTCCGGCTGAAAGAAGGAGCCAGCATCAGGCGCAGATTGCGGACAAACATATCGGCATCCGGACGATCCGCTTTATTGACCACAAAGAGATCGGCTATTTCCATCAGCCCGGCCTTCATGGTTTGAATTTCATCCCCGGCCTCGGGTACTACCACTACAGCAGTAACGTCGGCCAGTCCGGCAATCTCCACTTCACTTTGTCCAACCCCCACAGTTTCCACAATGATATAGTCAAAACGAAAGGCTTTCAACAGGTCTGTTATCTCAATGATCTTCGGGTGCAACCCACCCATGGAACCCCTGGTGGCCAGCGAACGGATAAAAACATTGTCGTTGGTATACCAATCGCTCATCCGTATCCGGTCTCCCAATACCGCCCCCAGGTTAAAGGGAGAGGAGGGGTCTACACAAACTACGGCAACTTTCCGGCCTTTCCCAACGAATACCCCGATTAATGCGTCTACCAGGGTGCTTTTACCTGCACCGGGCGGGCCGGTTATACCGATAATTTTCGAATGGGAGGGTGGGAGAGACTGCAGTAATTTTTCATAGCCCGGGTGTTCGTTTTCCACCAAAGTAATACTCCGGGCCAATGCTTTGCTGTTTCCCTGCTGAACCTGTGCTAATAATTCCTGCCACATAATTTTTGAATGCTATAACTGCAAAAGTAAACAGAACCTGTTTCCCCTTTATTTTTTGCCTTCAGCGGCATTGCGCTGCAACAGGTAAAGTTTACTGTGTTTGAGAAAAGTGAGATGCGCCACATTCCGGGCAATCACGTAACCATAAAATCCATCCCGGAAACCTCCCCGCAGAATGAACCCGGAAAAAAAAGCCCAGCAGGGGTTAAAAAAAATTTTGAACAGGCTAGTCTTTTTGCCACGGTTGAAATAGCTTTCGGCGGAGATGGTGCTGAATTTATTATTCTGTGTGATATGTTCTTCAATCGAGTAGTAAGAATAGTGCAGGATATCTCCCGTAAGATGAACGGTGGGTTGCGGCGATTCAAACTCCACTTTATCATGCGGGTTGGTGCCGCCCCATATGGCCAGTTGCTTATTAAATAAACGCAATTTACGATCAGGATACCAGGCACCATGCCGGATAAACCGGCCACAATAATATGTACAACGGTTCATGGTATAGCCGGCGGCCGGGTTATTGTTTTTGGCGGAGAGTATGGATTGTTGTAAACGTTCATCCAGGGCCTCGTCCGCATCCAGGCTGAGTACCAGGTCATATTCAGCCAGGGCCAGGGCCTTATTTTTTTGCTCAATATAACCCGCAAATGCCTGTTGTACCACCCGGGCCCCTTTTGCAACGGCAATGGCACAGGTATTGTCAGTAGAATGGGAGTCGAGCACAATCACATCATCGGCAACAGACAGTACTGAATCAATACAGCGGCCGATATTGCGCTCTTCGTTGAAGGTGATAATCGCAACCGATAACTTATTCATCTACCCAAAAAATTTTCATATATAATATCGGGTATATTTGTAAAACCCATTAAACTATTGAGGATTGAAGATACCTAATCAAACGATAGCATTTCTTGAAAAATATTTCGATCGCATATTTGTCATTACCCTGGAAAGAGCCGGCGACCGCCAGGTAAAAGTGAAAGAACGGCTGGAAGGATTGACTTTTGAATTTTTTTACGGCGTGGACAAACACGGGCTCAGCTGGGAGAAAGTAAACCAGGAAGGTGTCTATGACGATAAAAAAGCCCGGCAACTGAACCGTTACAGTAAAGGGATGGTGCTGGGACATATTGCCTGTGCGCTTTCTCACCGTAAATTATATCAGCATATTGTGGAAAAAGGTTATCAGCGGGTACTCATATTTGAAGATGATGCCGTGCCTTTGTTTGACAAGGATGGCGAATTACAACAAAGTGTGGAGGAATTGCCTGCAAACTGGGAAGTGATTTATTTCGGCTATAATAAAAATGAAACGGCTACCCCGGCCCTAAAAAGAAAGCAGGCTTTTTACCGGGTCATCAGTCACCTGAAGCTGATTAAATGGTCGCCCCTCATGGTCAGTAACCTGTTGCCAAAGCCTTATTCCCCCCATCTGCAGAAAGCGGGCTTCCATGATCTGACCCATTCGTATGCCGTTACCAGGGAGGCTTGCCTGAAACTGATCCGGGCACAAACACCGGTAGTCTTTAATGCAGATCCGTTGGTTTCACACCTGATTATGAATGGGGAATTAAGTGCTTTTATAACCCGGAAAAAATTCTTTACACAGGAGCAGTTTTTAGATCCGGCACATCGTTCCTTTATCCATCACTGATCAGATGATCCGGTAATTGCGGAAACTGAAGGGGCGAATACCGGTTTTCTTCTCAAACCAGTACAGCAGTCTTTTTTTCAGGGAGAATTTCTTTTGGGTGATATCCAGTTGTACCGCCGGATTGCCCTTGCTCACCCTTTCTTTCATCACGGCAGGGTGCTTGCCCAGAAATTTTTTGAGTGAATCAAAGTCATTGTAGTCAAAAAAGTCCTCTGTTTTCAGGAACTCCTGGAAGCCGGCCTCTTCTCCATGCCAGAATACACCCGTATTCTTAAGCTTCCGCTTCATCAGTTCCGGGCTCTTCACCCAGCCATAATGAAAGACCCAGGCCGGTATTTGTTTAACATTCAGCCGGGTATTGCCTTTACGGAACCCCTGGGCATCCCGGAAAGCCGTAATCGTTTTATCGTTCCGGATGATCCGGGCCTCCTTGGTATACCATTTACGGCTATCGCCCACGTAATCGTAAGTGCCGTAAAAATGGAGATAGTGGAACAAGAGCCCTTCGACTTTTTTATTATCCTTATACATCAGGGCCGCATCCCGGATTGCTGCCTGGTATTGTTCTGGAATTACTTCGTCGGCCTGAATATAAAACAGCCAGTCCGAATCCGGCGCACAGGCCGCTTTGGCCTTATCGGTTTCCACGGCCAGCACTTTCCCGCCTTTTTTCAGCTCCGGGTCCCAGACCGAATGAATAATTTTAATTTTAGGGTTCCCGATGGATAGAATCAGGGCTTCGGTTTCATCCTCACTATCCCCGATACTGACGATCATTTCATCCACCACCGGTAAAACGGAGAGAATCGCTTCCACTACCGGGTAATCATTGAGCACGGCATTTCTGATAATCGTAAATCCTGACATCTTCATGGCGCAAAAATAGTCTTTCTGCATCGGCTTCCCGAAACAAACCCATTGCGAAAAAAAATGTAACTTCCTTATTAATTGCTATGAAGCCTGACGCATTGCTTTCACCCCGCTATCTTTCTTTAGTACTGGCCGCCCTGTTGGTTACCGGCCTCTTATTTTCCCGTGCCTTGCTCAGTATTATGATGGCAAGTGGTCTGCTCCTGCTCCTCTTTCCTTCTGTAAGACAGGTTTTCGGTGCTGTATTCAAACGGCCCTTACTTTTCCTGCTGGCGGGTATTATTATCTTCTATGCCTGGCTGTTCTTCCTGGATCCGCAACAATACACCCTTGAAAGAATGGGCCTGCACCTTGGTGTAATCAGTTTACTCTGTCTCCTTCATTTTATGGCCGCCACTTCAGACTGGCTGCTGCCATTTATTTTATCCGTGGGTGTATTGAGTACCTTTCCCAGCGTGTATGATATGGTGATGCACGAGGGACTGGCCGCATTATATGAAAAAGGACAAGTGGCGTATACACTGATGCAGGGAGATCACCAGCGATTTACCATCTGGATCAGTGGTTGCCTCGCCTTTTCCTGGTATTACTGGCTGATGGAACATAAAAAGCAGGCATTTTATTTCATCCTTTATTTCACCATTTTCCTGTTATTACTATCTGTGCGTACGGGTTGGTTGTTTGCCGGACTGGTTACCGTGGCTGGTGGGCTTATCTATTTACAAAGACAGCACAAAAGAGTTTACTGGATCAGGGCGATACTGGGTTTAATACTCCTGTTGGCCATTGCATATAGTGTCCCTTTTGTACGAAATAAGATCCAATATATGCAATGGGAGTGGCGGGAAAAGAAAGCAGCGGAACAGCTCGGCAGTTCGGATGCCATCCGCTGGATGGTGAATGAATCGGCGGTGGAACTCATCCGCGAAAATCCCAAAGGATTGGGTGAGGCAAAAGCCGCGCTGGCATTGAAAGAACGGATAAAGATCAACTACCCTGAATCATCGGTAAGTTTTCAATGGCCGTTTAACCAGTACCTCAAATGGTGGCTCACTGCGGGCTGGGTGATGGGGTCCCTCCCGTTATTGCTGGTGCTTTACCTGTTATACCGGCTGTACTTTACCCGCAATTACCTGACCGCCGTATGGGTTTTATTTATTGCCCTCACCGGCCTGTACGAAAGCACCCTCGAAATGCAGTATGGATTTTTTCTCGGCGTATTTTTCACCGGGCTGCTTTATTTATATGAAAGCGGGTTAAGTAAACGTACGGTTTTAAGAGCATACCGATAGGTTTCCCGCAGATAGTGCAGATTAATACACGCAGATAACCGTTGATTATATCACGGAGATACTGTGGTACATTTTTTTTAGGCTAGTTTACTTTTAACCCAATTATGTATTTTCTGCGCGATCTGCGTGTATTGATCTGCGAAAATCTGCGGGAAAATGTATTTGACAATCTCCTTTCAACCGCTGCATTATCTTTACATCCTCTATGACTAATTTCATCCCCATTTTCCCCCTTGGCCTCGTGGTATATCCTGGTGAAAGCCTTAACCTGCATATTTTTGAACCCCGGTACAAACAACTGATCCAGGAATGCCATGCCGCCAAAAAACCCTTTGGTATTCCAACAGTGATCAATAATAAACTGCAGGAATTCGGAGCCATGGTGGAGATTGATGAACTGACGAAGATCTATGACAACGGAGAGATGGATGTCAAGACAAAGGGCCTGAGGATTTTCCGTATCCTCGAATTAATTAAAGAAATTCCGGACAAACTGTACAGTGGCGCTATCGTTACCTACCCGGACAATTACGGCCAGGGCAATCCGGATACCATGCGCAAACTGATGACCAGTATCCGGGAACTACACGGACTTTTAAAACTCAGCAAAGACTTTAAAAAGACCGACGAGGAAATGCTTAGTTATGATGTGGCACATCATATCGGCCTCTCCCTCGATGAAGAATACGAACTGATGGGACTCATGGACGAAAAACAACGGATAGCGTATATCAAGCGGCATTTAATCAAAGTGATCCCCATGGTATCCGGTCTGGAACAACTCAAAGAGAAGATCAAACTGAACGGACATTTTAAAAACCTGAGCGGGTTTGATATACAATAATTGGCACATGCTGTATTTCCCTACTTTTACCCCTAATTTTCAGTTATATGGTTACGCTCTGTTTTGATTTTGGTAATACCCGGAAAAAAGTGGCTGTATTTCACGGTCCGGAAATGAAAGAAGCCGTTATGTTGCCAGATGATTCAGTGGCTACGATTCAATCGCTGATTGACCGGTTTAAACCCGCCAAATCCATTCTTTCTTCTGTGATCGATCATAATCCGGATATTGAGACCTTACTGGCGGTGCATACCAAATTCCATAAACTGAGTCACCTGACCAAAGTGGCTTTTACCACACCGGTAGGTAAGCCCGAAACCATCGGGGCGGACCGGTTGGCACTGACTGCAGCCGCCATTCATTATTACCCAACCCATAATAACCTGGTCATCGGAATGGGCTCCTGCATTACCTACAATTTTATCAATAAATACCATGAGTTTGTGGGCGGAGCTATCTCTCCCGGACTCGAAATGCGGCTGAAATCGCTTAATTACTATACGGCGAAGCTGCCCCTGGTGAAGGCCGATAGCAATGTACCCCTGATGGGCTACGACACGGTCACTAATATCCTCTCCGGGGTGGTGCTGGGAATGGCTAAGGAAATGGATGGATTTATTGCCGCTTACAAGGAGAAATACCGGAACATTAACGTGCTTTTAACCGGGGGAGATATAGTGTATTTGGCTTCACACCTTAAAAACAGGATATTTGCAGACCCTGATTTAATATTTAAAGGTCTGTATGCAACGAGCGAAGTTAATAACCCCTAAGATAATCAAGGCGTTACGAGGTTCCCAATGGAGTTTTGTGGTGCTTTTTCTGGCAGCTGCTAGCCCTGCATTTTCGCAGGACAACTCCCCTTATTCCCGTTATGGGATCGGAGATCTGGTTCCGGCCACAAATATTATTAACCGGAGTATGGGTGGAGTAACCGCCGGTTATTTCGACCAGCTTTCCATCAATTTTAATAACCCGGCCTCCTATTCGACCTTCCAGGCTATCCGGGAACGGAAAGCAAAAAAACTCAGTTCCGGCCGGGCCATCCTGGACCTCGGACTGAACTTCGAAAACCGCACATTACGCGAACCCAATAATGCCACCAAGTTTACAGCCAGCAATGCGCTGTTTTCCTATGTACAGGTGGGGGTGCCCCTGAAAGCGGATTGGGGATTGAGCTTTGGTATCCGCCCGGTTTCCCGGATCAGTTATAAGATTCTGACCAACGAAAAGCTGATTGACCCGATTACCGGTTTGCCCATCGAAGATGCAGCGACATTGTATACCGGTGATGGAGGTTCCTACCTGATTTCTGCAGGAACCGGTTTCTCCCTTTTTAAGAAAGAGAAGCATGGTCTGATGGAAGGATTGAGTGTTGGCTTTAATGGGGGGTATTTATTTGGTGAAAAAGATTACAGTTCCCGCCGTGCCCTGCTCAGCGATACAGTGTCTTATTACAAAGCCAATTATGAAACCCGAACAAATTATGGCAGCCTTTATTATAATATGGGGATGCAATATAAATTACCGATCAGCAAGACCATGCAGCTGACCATCGGGGCTTTTGGAAATTTCTCCCAGAAGCTGAAAGGTAAGCAAGACCGCATCCGCGAGACGTATGTATATGATGATAATACCGGGAATGTCCGTCTCGATAGTGTATCGGAAACCCGCGATGTGAAAGGAACCATTAACCTGCCTTCCAGCATGACCCTTGGATTTATGCTGCAGAAGTTTGCGGTACAGAACAAAGAAGGGGGATGGATGCTGGGAATGGATTTTGCCACACAGAAATGGAGTGATTACCGTTTTTACGGACAGGCCGATTCCCTGCGTAACAAATGGGAACTCCGTACCGGTGTACAGATCAACCCCGTGCCCCGCCGTAATTATTTCAGCAATATCTCCTATCGTTTCGGGTTTTTCTTCGGACCGGATTATGTAAAAGTGGGACAAAAGCTGCCCCAGGTAGGAGCCAGTTTCGGACTGGGTCTGCCAATGGCGATCAGTCGTCAGGCACCCAACCAGGCTACTTTTATCAACATGGCTTTTGAAGTGATTAAAAGAGGAAATGATAAGAACCTGCTGAAAGAAAACCTGTTCCGTTTTTCACTGGGCTTCTCACTCAGCGATATCTGGTTTATCAAACGTAAATACGAATAACCGGTTTCCCGTTTTTGATCATTCATTGAAAATGTTCACGACACGCCATTATAAAATCACTTTAACAGCCTTGTTGATCACAGGCTGTTTTTTTATGACCGGCTGTGAGAATGATGATAAAGTACTTAACGACTGGACCCGCCGGGTGGTCATGACCGAGGAAGCCACCAATGTGGTCAGTTATATGAGCCAGGATGGGCAACTGCGGGCCAAACTCACGGCGCCCTTAATGATCCGTACCAACGGAGATACCATCACGGTTGAATTTCCCAAAAGCCTGCACTGTGATTTCTATAATGACAGTACGAAGAAAGTGGAAACCTTCCTGGATTGCCGCTATGGTATTTATTATGAAAACCTCAACAAAGTCTATCTCCGCGACAGCGTAGTGGTGATCAGTGTAAACGGCGATACCCTCCGCACCCCCGATCTCTGGTGGGACCAATCGACCAAAATGTTTTATACAGATAAGTACGCGAACTATAACGGTCCCAATAAAATCGTGCGTGGAGGAACCGGTATGGAAGCCACCCAGGACCTGCGCCGTATTACGTTCAAAGAAGCCACCGGGAATTTGAAAGTTTCCGAAAATGGAATGCCCAAGTAAAAGTTGTCAGTTGTCAGATGTCAGTTGTCAGGAGTTTTCTTAGTTGTTTTTTCAAAATATTGGTCTCTTCCAACCTCCAACCTCGAACCTCGAACCTCCAACCTCGAACTTCGAACTTCGAACCTCCAACGCTCGACCCTTTTCTAATAAAACATTTGTCAACCCAATTTTCTAAGATAACTTTATCTAAACCCTCAACCCTTTTAATATGTCATTCTTACAACGCACTGCCCTCATTACCGGAGCCACCCGTGGTATCGGGAAAGCCATGGCTCTTCGATTAGCCAAAGAAGGAGCCAATATTGTGATTGCCGCCAAGAGTGTGGAAGAGAATGCCAAACTGGGAGGCACGATCTTTACCGCTGCTGCTGAAATAGAAGCTGCCGGTGGCAAAGCACTTGCGGTGCAATGTGATATCCGGTTTGAGGACCAGGTGCAAAATGTCATTGATAAAACGGTAGAGAAATTCGGGGGCATCGATATCCTGATCAATAATGCATCGGCAATTTCACTGACCAATACAGAAGAAACAGAACCCAAGCGATTTGATCTCATGCATGATATCAATGTGAGGGGTACTTTTTTTGTTACTAAAGCCTGCATTCCGTTCCTGAAGAAAGGAACCAATCCGCATATCCTCACTTTATCACCACCCGTAAGTATGGAGCCGAAATGGTTCGAGAAACATGTGGCGTATACGCTCACCAAGTTCAATATGAGTATGATGTCTATTGGATGGGCAAAGGAACTGGCGAAGTACAAGATCGCGGCCAACTCGCTATGGCCAAGAACTACGATTGATACTGCGGCCGTACGGAATCTGTTGGGAGGGGCCATGCTTGCCAATATGAGCCGCACGCCGGATATTCTGGCGGATGCGGCTTATGCGATCCTTAGTCGTCCCTCAGGTGAATGCACAGGTAATCTTTTTATTGATGAACAGGTACTGGCCCAGGAAGGCATTACCGATCTGGAAAAATATTCCGTGGTGCCAGGCGCACAGCTGTATACGGATCTTTTCGTGTGAACATAAAAAAACCTGCCTGCCTCCTTCGGTACACTCAGGATGACAGGCAGGTTTTTTATCCGTTATGCTGTTTATTTCTTACTTCCGATCAGAATAGCCATCAGGGCCATAGAAGTATTTTTCAGAAAATCCACCGAGAGTATTCCATTCTTCCAGTGTACCAGGAAACCCAGCAGCAGCAGCAACGCCGCCAGCAGGTAACAGGCCATTACTTTTTGTAATTCGGTGAGAATGGCAATAGCTGCCAGTATAAAACAGGCCCCCACCACATAGATCCAGATCTTCGGATCACCCGGCATAAAATCAGGCACCCATCCGCTCATGGCACCCGCCCGGCTGAAATGGTTATACCCGAAGTAGGCAATGATGAGTGCAAAGAGGACTTCGGCGACTTTAGCAGGAATGAAAGGCTTCATTTCGTTTTTTTTCTTAAAGCAACTTACGGAAAAATTCTAAGTTGAATATCGGTCGATAGTCAATAGTCGTTAGTAAATACATTGCCTGTGTCAGCTGGTCTTACTAACGACTAACGACTACTCGCTATCGACTGCTCCCTCGCTTCCTCTCTCCGGTCTCATCTGCGGAAACAACAACACATCCTGGATGGAGGCATTATTCGTGAGCAGCATACAGAGACGGTCGATCCCAAAACCGATCCCGGCCGTAGGTGGCATACCATATTCGAGGGCCCGCAGGAAATCATAATCAATAAACATCGCTTCATCATCCCCGCGCTCCATCAGTTTCACCTGTTCTTCAAAACGTTCGCGCTGATCAATGGGATCATTCAGCTCGCTATAGGCATTGGCAATTTCCTTGCCGTTGATGATTAATTCAAAACGCTCCACCAGTCCCTGCTTGTCGCGGTGCTTCTTGGTGAGCGGACTCATTTCCACCGGATAGTCGATGATAAACGTCGGTTGTACATAGTGATGTTCACACTTACCACCAAAGAGTTCATCAATCAGTTTTCCCTTGCCCATACTTTCTTCGACCTGGATATGCAGTTGTTTGCATACGGAGCGCAACTGGTCTTCATTCATCCGGCTTACATCAATCCCGGTATGTTCACGGATCGCGTCATAAATACTGATCCTTTTGAAAGGCGCTTTGAAGGAAATGATTTTTTCCCCGGCCAGTACATCGGTGTTGCCACAAACATCGAGAGCCGCTTTTTCCAGTAACTGCTCGGTGGTTTCCATCATCCAGAAATAATCCTTGTAAGCGGTATAAAATTCGAGGATGGTGAATTCCGGGTTATGGGTACGGTCCATTCCTTCATTGCGGAAATTGCGGCTGAATTCATACACCCAGTCAAATCCACCTACGATCAGTCTTTTCAGGTAAAGCTCATTGGCTATCCGCAGGTACAGGGGAATATCCAGTGCATTGTGATGCGTGATAAAGGGACGGGCCGCCGCACCACCAGGGATGCTCTGCAGTACCGGGGTATCCACTTCAAGGGCGCCCTGGTTATTGAGAAACTCGCGGATAGAGTTGATCAGTTTCGTTCTTTTTAAAAAGGTCTCTTTTACGGTGGGGTTAATGATCAGGTCCGCATAACGCTGGCGGTATTTGAATTCCGGATCGGTCACCGCATCAAAAGTTTGTCCTTCGGCTTCTTTTACAATCGGTAAAGGACGCAGTGATTTGCTGAGCATAGTGAGTTCTTTCACATGCACCGAGGTTTCACCGGTTTTGGTAATAAAAACATACCCGCGGATACCAATGATATCGCCGATATCAGTCAGTTTTTTCCAGACAATATCATACAATGATTTGTCTTCACCCGGACAGATATCATCCCGTTTCAGGTACAGCTGAATACGGCCATGCCCATCCTGGATCACGGCAAAGTTGGCTTTTCCCATATCCCGCACACTCATTACACGACCGGCCAGGCAAACGTCCTGGTAAGCAGGTTCTTCCTTTTTCTCCGCCGTGAAATCAGCTTTTATGGAAGCGGAATTAGTATTCACGGGAAACAAGGGAGCAGGATAAGGCTCAATGCCCATCATGATCAGTTCGGCCAGTTTTTCCCGGCGCAATTGTTCCTGTTCGGAAAGATGAGGTGTATTCATGTACGCTTTAAGGTAATTTGAAGCCGCAAAGGTAGGCCTTCGGAGGGAGGGTACAAAGACAAATGCCTCCCGGAGAGGAGGCATTTGCAGTATGTTGAGAATAACTTATTTATTATTAATCAGGAAACCAAGGCGGATACCCCAGCAATGGTTCCGGATATTGTTGTCATTACCGTCCTGTACAGGTACCAGGTTCCGGATGCCTACTGTATAATTGAAGGCAAAGAAGAAACCACCTTTCATACGATATCCGGTCAGCAGGTTGGCGCCATAATCAATGCCTCTTACATCAGAGTTAGCTTCCTGTCCGAAATTCAGGTTGGTTTCTGTTTTCAGTTCTTCCGTTTTGGATACTTTTTTAGAGGGCAGATCAAAAGAGATAGAAGGACCTCCTCCGATAAACCAGTTGCCTTTCGCGCCATTGGTATTGTAAACAAAGTTGGCATTCAGCTCTGCATAACGCAGGGCAATCCACTCTTTCAGGTTATTCGCCCGGGTATTTTCATTGAATGTCACCCGGCCTTTCTGCACATAACTTAAAGTGGGGGAAAAACTGATAGGGCTTTTACCAATTGGAGCATCCAGTACTAAACCGAATGTGATACCAGGTAAAGGATCATCTTTCACCCTTGCTCCATCGATTTTACCGTACATATTTGCATTGGTATATCCTGTATAAAAACCGACTTTTGATTTTTGAGAGAAGCCGTTGATTTGCAGGCAGAAAACAAATGCGGCCAAAAGAAATAACACTTTTTTCATAACAGTTTTTTTGGTTCACCTACTCGTCTCGCTTTTCGGTTTCGGCGCCGTACTCTTTTCCAGGGGGATTTTCCGGGTTGCTCCCCATCCATATGTGTTCAGCAGTCAGAGCCCTAAGGTATGAATTTACCCTTTTGCCTGCTCCGGCGCAAAGATATTTTAGTTTCTTAAATCTTTCTACATCAGTATCAAAAACTTCAATATCCTGTTGACCGGGGGTCAAATATAGACCCCATTGGGGCTTTTTCCGGGTTTGAGACCCTGTTTCCGCTATAAAAAATGAAAATGCCCCTTTCCCGGACCGGTTTTTGGAAAGAAAAGGAGGCTTTACCGGGATTATTTTTAGCTTTGTCAGGCCATCTTAATCACGGATAACGAATCACTTAAAACCAATTTCAATGAAAAAAATAGTCCTGCTCCTCCTGGTTTCTTTTACCCTGAACAGTTGCGACCTGCTCTCCAAAATTCCAACCGGTACCGGCACAGGTGTCACCGAGGCGGAAGCCGGGGAAGGAATTAAAGAAGCCCTGGGCCAGGGACTGGTTAAAGCGGTGCTACAACTCAACAAAGAAGATGGATTTTTTAAGGATGCTTTTTACAAGATCCTGCTTCCCCCGGATGCCAAAAAGATCGAAAACACCCTGCGTGACCTGGGAATGGGTAAAATGGTAGACAAAGCAATCCTCCAGATCAACCGGGCCGCTGAGGATGCCGCCGGTCAGGCCAAACCCATTTTTGTGGACGCCATCAAAAATATCAGTATCAGTGATGCGATTGGACTGGTTAAAAACGGGGATACCAGCGCCACCCATTTCTTCCGCGTAAAGACCACCGAAAAACTGGTGGCCGCTTTTCAACCGGTGATCAAGGCATCCCTCGACAAACTGGATGCCACGAAATACTATGGAGATATTGTTAACACCTATAATAATTTTCCAACCACCCTCAAAAAGCTGAATCCTGACCTGAATGCCTTTGTCACTAACCGGGCCACAGAAGCCTTATTTGACCTGGTGGCCAAAGAAGAACTGAATATCCGGCAAAACCTGGCGGCAAGAACCACGGATCTGCTCCGGAAAGTATTCGGTGGGGGCATAAAATAGTACACAAGCAACGAATCCCTTAAATATTCGTCAAAATACGGGGCATTCTTTTTGTACAGACTCCCCCGGATTAATTTTACTACTCAATTCAGACACATGAAAACAAAAATTATACTTGCAGCCTTCACCTTTTTTCTTTTGGTTCAACAGGCTGATGCACAACTCAAGTTGCCTAAAGTGTTACAAAAAGCGACCGGCGGAGCTGCCGGTATAACCGAAAATGAAGCCGGCGAGGGAATCAAGGAAGCGCTCAGCAAGGGGGTAGTGAATGCCGTACTCAACCTCAATAAAACAGATGGTTTTTTTGGCAGCCAGTTATACAAAGTACTGCTTCCCCCGGATGCCGTAAAAGCAGAAAGCACACTGCGTAAAATGGGTATGGGCGCCCAGGTGGATAAAGCAATCCTGGCCATTAACCGTGGCGCAGAAGATGCAGTAGGCTTTGCCAAACCGATCTTCCTCGAAGCCATTAAGGGAATGACCCTGACGGATGCTCTGAATATTCTCAAAGGTCCTAAAGACGCGGCTACCAGTTATTTCAAACAGAAAACGCAGCAGAAACTGATCGAAGCCTTTACGCCTTCCGTAAAATCTTCGCTGGAGAAAACGGATGCCACTAAATATTACGGGGATATTGTAACGACTTATAACAAACTTCCGACAACGTTTAAAAAAGCAAACCCTGATCTTACTGCTTATGTGGTAGGGAAGGCGGTGGATGCCTTATTCGACCAGGTAGCCCAGGAGGAATCAAATATCCGTTCTAATCCGTTGGCCCGTACTTCAGATATCCTGAAAAAAGTATTCGGTCAGTAATCAATCGGGGAAAATACTCCAGAATAAAAGCACCACGCGTCTACGCGGATCATTGACCTGGTAATTGCTGATCTTCGGATCTGGCAGTGCTTCTCCCTTGCCTTCATGCAGGTAGAGAATGTTGCGGATATTACCGCCACTCTTACTTCGGTTGACCGTATAATTTTTAAATAAACGGATCACCGCTTCCGCCCGGGCTACTGATAACTCTTTATTGAGTTCACGATTACCCGGATTACTGGTTTGTAACTTTACCCGTTCCTTTAATTCTTTATAGAGACCCGACCCTTCTGCAATCTGTGTGGCATCGGAATAACCTTTGGCGGTGATCACCAGGGAGAGCGGGAAGTCCGGGTACTTTTTTACGAGGTAATCAATTTCTTTGGCGGCCGGTTCAAAAATCCGCCCAAGGGCATTGGCCACGGAAGGCTCCACTTCATATTTGCCCGGTCCAAACACGACATCCTGATCGATTCGTAACACCAGGCTCTGGTCAATCAGTTCATTCAGAAATTCTATTTTATCTCCAATGATTTTTGATGTTTTCCGGGAGAAGGAAAGGGCTTTGCGCAAGCGGTCCCAGTCTTCTTTTTCAAGGGCGGTTTCGCCGATCAAAACGGTATTATTCCGCACCAGGGTATCGAGTTGATGATGGGTCTTGTCGATAAATTTTTTAATCCGGCTGCTGGCGGTATCATCGATTTCGTTCAGCTGTTCTTTTTTCTTTCGTTCTTTTTCCAGGGCGGTAAGTCCTGCATCGTGTTGTTTTAATTGCTGATTGATGCTAGTGAGGTCCTGGCGTGCTTCCCTGATTCCCTGTTTGGGTACACAGCCTGCCAGGCAAAGCAGGAAAAGTAAATAATACAGCAGGTATGAGTGGACTGTTTTCAACATAATGATTCAGGAACGGCAGCCTTAAAGGTAAAAAACAAATTCAGTAATTGCAATCGGCCATGTATGCAATCAGCCGGCCAGCAGGATCTGCCACGCTTCTTTTACTTTACCCGCGGCCAGTAATTTTTTCGCATAAGTATGCAGTTCTTTTTCCATTTCATCGGGGTTCAGGCTGTAATACAGGATGATCTGTTTCAGGTGATCATCTTCAAAAACCGGATCAATGTCCGGTAAGACATGTACATTCCCAAGCTGACCAAGCTCATTCCCGGTCAGTAATGAACTGTTCCGGATATTCTCCGGTAAAGCATCTACTCCGATCCCTATTTGTGTATTGGGCTTTTCCACCTGGAAGAGGTTCTGTTCATTGACCACACAATACCAGTCGCCACCCAGTCTTGCCACATGGTTTATTTTACGTTGATCGATTTTTTTGTTTTCATCCAGTAAGGAATCATCAATATGCATGCGCAACACTTCGCAGATTACGAGATTGCCGGCACCTCCTTCAGTGCCCAGCGGTTTTACTTCGATCACTTTACATTCCATATTCACCAGGCTTTCCTTCACCATGGGTGGTTTTACCAATGTGGCAGGTATTTCGGTGAAACCCGCTTTGGCAAACTCATTCACTCCTTTGGGAAATTCGCAGCTGGCCAGTGAAACCTGTTGCACCATATCATACGTCACGATACTGATCACCACTTCGGGTACTTCCTGTACATTCTCCAGGGTATGCTTAACCGTATTGTCCCGCACTTTACGGGATGGAGAGAAGACCACAATCGGCGGGTTGGAGGAGAAGAGATTGAAAAAACTGAAAGGACTGAGATTGACATTCCCCGCTTTATCAATGGTGGAGGCAAAACAGATCGGGCGCGGAGCTACCACGTGTTGCAGATAGTATTGCCGTTCGGCGGGCTTCAGTTCACTGAGGTCGATGATCATCTTATAAAATTTTTTCTTCCACTAATATCTTTTCAATATCTGTCATGAGTCTGGTAACCGGGTAAGGAGTGTTAAACAGCAGACAAACCAGTAAGTTTTTTTCAGGAACCATTTCAAAATCAGCCCGGAAGCCACCCTGGCTGCCGGTATGCCCGATACGTTTTAATTCATTGATGGTTTTTGTGCTGAACCAGCTGAATCCATTGGCCGGGGCTTTATCCGGACTCCAGATGGGAAAGGTCTTTACCTCCATACTGTTGCTGATCATTTCTTTCGGAAGGAAGCTTGCTTTATTCAAGGCAAGAAAATACTTATGCAGGTCGCTGACCGAGCACCAGATGCCGCCATTGCCTGCCGCACAGAAAGTGGGTTCTTCCCCGTAATCCAGTTCTTTAAATTTCCGTTTTACTTTCGCATACCCATGTACCACTCCTGTTTCCGGATGGGCACCATCAGTAATATCACTTTCCATCATACCAGCTTTGGCAAAGATCTCTTTGCGTACAAAATCCTGCCATTTGCCTCCCGTGATCTTTTCAATGATCAGGGCCAGTCCGTTGAAGGCGGGGTTACTGTATTGATAGCGTTCACCGGGCTCAAACACCAGCGTATCCGTCTGCAGGATCGGCGCGAAGTTCTGTGCATCATCCGCGGTTAAATAAAATACAGGATCCTTATCCACCTGTCGGTTATCAGGTAGTCCGCTTACATGCGAGAGCAGGTGCCGGATCTTTACTTTCTCCGCAATGGCTTTATTTTTAAAACCGGGAAAGTATTTCGACAATGGATCGTCCAGGCTCAGCTGCTTCCGTTCTTCCAGGATCAGGATTGCATTGCTCACAAAAGTCTTGCTCACCGAACCGGTATTGAAAATGCTGTTTACACTGATCGGTTTTTTCGTATTGATATCTTCTATTCCATATCCTTTGTTGAAAATCACCTTATCACCGATCGCTACCAGCACGGCTCCACCCGGTTCATCGGCACGGGTGATCGCTGAGAAAAGGGAGTCGATTCTTGCAGCCGCTTTTTCCTGGCACATGAGGGTAGGAGAGGTGAAGATAAGGAGGGACATTAAAATATTTTTTATCATGGAAACTGGTTTTGATGAGTAATGAGTAATCACTAGCGTCCTAAACATATTTAGAACATTTTCAATTGATTATGTTCAAGTTCTTTGACAGTCTGCAGATAAGATTCGTTAAACAGTTGATTTATAGGTGTTTTATTAAGTAGGGTCAGGCTTAAAATCTGTAATATTTCATAGGTAGAGTATTTGACTTTAAGCTCTTGCTTCAGTATAGTAACAGTAGTATAAGCAATGATTGCAGAGTACACCTGGATACGAACTGCATTTTCAGAATATCCCCAGAATGATTTAATCTTTAAGTGTTGTTTTATCCATTTAAAGAAGAGCTCTATTCTCCAGCGATATTTATAGAGTGCTGCAATATCCAATGCACTTAGCTCAAAATTGTTTGTCAAAAACTCAAGCCTTTTATCCTCCTCAACATCCCTATACTTAATCCTTCGTAGGTAGTCAGGATAAAATTTGGAAGGATAAAAATTATTCATCCGAATAACCTGATCACATATAATCCCCGTTGTTTTATCTACAGGATTCGAGTAGATCCTGCGATAATCCTGATTGGTTTGCAATCTGGTTACAAAGAAGGCTCCAGCATCATGGATTCTGCTAAATCGTTTAAAAGAGATGTATGCTTTATCCATTATATAGAACGCCTTTTTCTCAAGCGGCACCTGATCCAGGAAGTTTATATCATGATGTAAGCCATCACTTAGGTGTACAAAACTGGGAATCTCAGTTTTGATATCAAACTGAGTATGAAGTTTTACAGCCCCTTTATTTTTTCTAAAAGGAGCCCACCAAAATATACTAAGACACAGATCGATAACCGTTGAGTCTATGGCATATACATTCCCTTCAATGTTAAGATCAAACTCGCGACTATCAACACATATCTCTCTGGCTTTGGCAATCAAGACATAGGCAAAATCGGCAAAAATTCGCCAATCCCTTTTTTCATTTGCATAAGCCAGGTTAGACTTTGATAAACCAGTACCCATACCTAGATGATACCATTTACTTCGCTGAGACTCCAGGCAAACAATCAGGTCGCTCAGGCTTTCCCGGTTACCCAGTTGCCCAAAAAGCATACACATGAGCTGATGCCAGCACGTAAAATGCTTAACCTGATAGTTGCCACTATAACGGTTCATACATTTGATAAAATCATTTGCCGGTAACAATTCTGCCACCTGAGCAAAAACATACTTTCCGGTGTTCATGGGGTAAAATACCCCCAAAAATGCCGGATTTCGCTGAAATCGTTTGAACCCTAAAATCGGCTGAAACCCTTATCTGATAAGACTTTCAAAGAACTAAATTTTTCATGTTTAGGACGGCAGTGATGAGTAATGAGTAATGAGTAGCTCGGGAAATGTCATTACCACATAGGGACAGTCTCAAAGCTGTAAAGTTTTTTCCACATTTACTCATTACTCATTATTCATTACTCATCCCGCAATTCTTCAATAAACAACCATAAATTTTCTAATGCGTAAATCCAGACATAAAGCATCTACTGATCTCCGGTCCTTAGAAACCGACGTTCCCTCACTGCTCACTTCCGACGGCCAGTTCATCGTTGGCGAGTACAAGCTGATGCATTATTTCATGGCCCTGTTTTTCCTGGCTTTGTTCGGGGTGGGATTGTATGATGCCATTGCCCGCAATTTCCGGGATATCGATTACCAGAGTTATGTATTTGCCCTGGCCATTATTCCGGCGGTACTGATACTGGTCAAAGTCCGGAAGGGCACTATTTATATCCGGGTCAATGCAAAAGGGATTTATGAAAATGAAAGGCTGGTTACCCAATGGCCCGGTTTGCTGAATGTCACCCTCACTCAGGAAGAAAAGAAAGGTATCTATGATCTCGGTGATAAATTCATTCTCCTGCTTCAATACAGCAAAGCCGGCGAAACCAAACCGCTAATCCGCAAGATCCGCCTGACCAATACCCAGAATAAATCGGAGGAGGAAGTGCTGGCGGCGGTGAAGTGGTTTTGGGGAAGGGGAAAAAATGGATAGAGAAATTTGTTGCTATTAAAACACAAAATTGAGTAAGTGGTTTTATTTCCCCTAATTTTTAAAAAACTGAATTCTTAATTATATCTTATATACTTTTAAATTTATATTTTAAAGATGAGAATTAAAAATATTTCTTTTCCAAATTCAATTACTTCGAAAGTAGGGTTGAGCAATATTAAAATGAAAGGGTTGGGGAATTTGGTATTAATTGCTGGGAAAAATGGTTCGGGTAAATCAAGATTGTTGAATTTATTAAAAGAAAATGATCTAATTTCTCAAAGTGTTGAGACTGATGAGAAAAATAGAGTTTTAGAAAATCTGAAGACTACTCGTCTTGCATTAGCACAGGTCAAGCGTACAATTGATGACTATATAAGTAGAGGGTTGTCAAATTTAAATAACAATGAATTATCTGATTATTCTTTTCTAGAAGAGAAAAGAAAAGATTTCGAGAATGAAATTCGAGAAAATGAAGAATTTCTTAAAGTAGAAGCTCTTGAGTTTGAAATTGGGTTGCCTAGAAGTGAAATATTTGAGTTTGTTCCCAAATATGTTCAACTTAAAGATCCGGATAGTCTAACAAAATCAGAGTTGAAGTCATGTTTGTATTTAGAAAAGAGTTTGCATATAAACAAAGTTAGTGAGTTGTCTTTTGGTGTTTTACAAGCTTTACAAGATTATGTTACTAATAATACTGTGGTTACTGAATTGAATAAAAACTTTCATTATCAGTTAATTGAAAAATATGATAGTTTAAAAGTTTTAGTTAAAGAATTTTTGGGTACAGAAATTGAAAGAAATTCATTTGGAGATGCATTGATCTTTTCTCAACCTTTAGGCGACTCTAAGTTATCTGAAGGACAAAAGGTTTTATTCCAGTTATGTATTGCTCTATTGGAGAACAATATTTCAATAAAAGATGCAATTTTGATTTTGGACGAACCTGAAAATCATCTACATCCTCAAATTTTAGTTGAAATAATTGACAAGATAATTAAATTGAATTCTTTTGGTCAGGTATGGATTGCAACTCATTCAATTCCTTTAATTGCACATTTTGACCCTTCTTCACTATGGCTCATGGATAATAATACAATCACATTTTCAGGGAGGAGTCCTGAAAGTGTAATAAATAGTTTGGTAGGAGAGTTGGAAAAAGCTCGATTGTCTGAGTTCTTAAATTTGCCTGCAGTTTTTGCTTCAATAAAATTTGCAACAGAGTGCTTGATGGATGCTTTGATTCTTGATACTAGCTTGAATGATCCTCAAACGAATCAAATTCACAAAATTATACGAAATCTAAGTAAATCGAAAAATAGTATTTCTTTATTAGATTACGGTGCAGGTAGTGGAAGGTTGTTAAAGTTGATAACACATTATGAGGATCAGTTTTCCTCTTCTTTGGACTTAATTGATCAACGAAAAATCGATTACTATGCTTATGATATTCCTGAAGTAAATCAGGAGTTTAAAAGTGAGTGCCTGGATACTATTCACAAATATTTTTATAAGAAGCAGGGTGCTAATGTCAAGAGGTATTTTACATCTGTTGCAGATATGGCATTAATGAAAGAGTCTACACTTGATCTGATTGTGATGTGCAATGTGTTTCATGAGATTGATCCTTTGAGTTGGATTGGTTTGTTCTCAAGAAGTGAAGTAATAATAAAATATCTAAAGGAAGATGGTTGCTTACTGATAGTTGAGGATCATCAAATGCCAATAGGTGAAAAAGCATATAGAAATGGATTTATGGTTTTTGGAGAAATGCAATTTAGGTTGCTTTTTCAAATTTCTGAGAATGAGGAATACATTGTTAATGATTCGAGAGGTGACGGGAGGCTGCTTGCACATTTAATTCCTAAAATGTATTTACGTAGAATTTCTCATGATAATATTATAAAGGCAATTAAAAGCCTTAAACAAGAAGCCTTGAATAATATAGATCGTATTAGGCGAAATGAAAAACCCACATTTAAATCTGGTATGAAGCTTGGGTTTTGGTTAAATCAATATGCTAATTCTAGTTTAAATTTACATCTTTTCGATAAGTCAAGCTAAACCAAAAATGATTTTACTACTCTAATATTGCTAATATGTTTTTTTTTGATAGTTCAAATTTTGAGTATTTGTCCATTCACATAGTTGGTAATAAAAACACTGATTCGTCTGCTAAATTAACAACGTCACCTTTTAATCTTCAAGAGAATCTTTCAGAAATTTTAAAAACCTATTTCACCAACCCCTTTCTCAAACCCGCCGGTTTCGAACGGTTTCATCATCCTTCGAGCCTGGAGTATAACGCCTGCTATAGCATTGTGAGTAAGCTTTTTGCCGGGGAGATTGAATTTCATGCGGCGAGTATTGAACTGGCGAATTGGTTGTTTGATCAGTCCAACAGTCATTTTATCAAGAAAGGCGAATTCTTTGTGGCATATTTCAAAGATGTGATTGTGGAGGGCGAGAATGTGGACTGTATCGGCCTGTTCAAATCAGAGACCAAGGATAAATTTATCAAAGTGGATACCAGTGGTAAGGAATTATCGGTGCAGGTCGAGGAGGGGATGTATATCAATAAACTGGATAAAGGCGCCCTGATCTTTAACCTGGATAAGGAAGATGGTTACCGCGTACTGAGCGTGGATAATACCAATAAGGGATCGGAAGCAAGGTACTGGATCAATGATTTCCTGGGACTGCAACCCGCTGCGGATGATTTTCATAATACCGGCACCGTGATGGATATGGCCCGGTTATTTATCACCAAGACCCTGCCGGATGAGTTTGATGTGAGTAAGGTGAATAAAGCGGATTACATGAACCGCTCCGTGGAATATTTTAAAACCCAGGACCAGTACAAGGAAGAGGAATTTGTACAGGAAGTCTTCCGTCACCCCGAAGTAGTGGAGTCCTTCGACCGCTTCCGCGAACAATATGTAAAAGAAAATGACATCAACCCCGGCGCTGAATTCGATATCTCCCGCAATGCCGTAAAAAAGAAATATGCCGGTATGCGCAGTGTGTTAAAGCTGGACAAGAATTTCCATGTGTATATTCATGGGGATACGAGTTTGATTGAGAATGGGTTTGATGAGCGGACGGGGAAGAAGTTCTATAAGCTATATTATGACACTGAGTTGTAAGTAAAAAGTAAAAATTAAAAAGTAAAAAATAATAAAGCGGAAGGAGCAATTATATACTGAACACTCCTGAAGAAGAAAAAAAATACTGTCAGAAAATTATCTTCGAACTTTCAGACTGCAATTTTTACTTTTTAATTTTGACTTCACTGACTATTTACTTATTAAAGCTGTATATCGCTTATTGACTTTTCGAGCTACTCCGTTGGTATTCATCATGGGATTTAACTTTGGCGTATCAATCCCCAGTCTTTCTTTCAGTTGTTCCTGCAGGTGGGAGCTTTCAGGGCTCACGAATATATTGCCAATGGTGACGGAACCATCCACATTGATGGCATAATCGATGGTGATGGAATAGTCGCCTTTTTTAATCTTTTTAGAAGAGAGTACTTCGGCCTTGATGCTGCCGAGTACGGTATCCACAAATTCTTTCCAGATGCGGTTATTGTCGCGCGTGGCGGTGGCCTGCGGACTGGCAGGGGCCGCTTCTTCAGCCGGTTTTACGGCTTCGGTATTGGCAGGCGCCTGGGCTGCAACAGGTACGGATGCAGTTTTCACACTGTCTGTGTTTATCGATGCTGGTTTTGCTTTCTCGCTGGCTACCGGAGCGGGCTTTTTAGTGGCGGTGTCCACTTTATCCTTCAGGTCTTCTCCCTTGCGGACTACCGTGCCTGAATCGGTTTTCATTTTGCCACTGAAGAGCAGGTCTTTGAGGGACTGGCTCTGGGCATTCAACGCAAACATCACCAGTACAAGGAGAAGGAGTTTTTTCATATTTCAAGATTTTGGGCCAGGGCCTTACTGCAATTTACAAATCCTTTCGTTAGGGAGTTCTTAAAAATTGCCACGGGATGCGCTAAAGCGCTTATATAGTTGGCCACGAAAACACACGTAGCGGCACGAAAAATACAGCGCAACAGGTTGAGCTGAAGCACAAAAAAATACAGGGCCACGGATTTCACGCCTGTCCCGCCTTATGCGGGAGATAAACACGGATTGATTGCCTACGGCAAAAAAGGTAGCCACGAAATTCCACGAAGGGACTCGAAAGTAATACAAAGAGTTTACGGCTGTTTAATTCGTGCCCTTTCGTGTGTTTTCGTGGCCAACTATGCCGCGACACGGCTTTTATTTAGCTTTTATGATCAGATAATACCCGGGCTCCATGCTGTTCTGGACATTGATCTCAAATTGTATCATCCGCTGTTGGCCGGTATTGTTTACATACTTGCAATGATAGGGATGTACAGTGGCACCAGCATCCGTGATGCGGTCTCCGTTGCAGGTTATATTATAGCTATTGGGGCCTGGAATTTTAATCTGAACAGGAGCGGAGTATTTAACAAAAGCCGCGATCAGGAAAACATCATTGGGGGCTGCATTCAATGTAATGGTTTTGTATTTGGCAATCGTATTGCCGCCATCGAGGTATCCTTCAGCCACAATCGTACCCGGTATTGATCTTTTAAATTCACCTGCCATGGATCTTGACAGCTCTGCATATTCATTGGCATTGAGCAGTCTTGTTCCGGTTTTGGGTGCCGGGGGTTTGATAACGGTCGGTGTCGGATTGCCTTTATCGATCTCGCCATTGGCGGTAAGTCTTCCGATGGCCGGCCATTCCATTCCGGATTTTGAATAACCAGCCAGCACCAGTTTCCCATCTGGTTGTAAAGTAGCCGCATCAATATAATCCTGTGTGTTCTGGTCAAATCCCAGGATGGCTATCCCGCGAATACCAAATGTGGTATCCCGGTTACCATTGGGGTGCAGGCGGAGGGCCATCCCACGTGTATTTTTATCAGTTGATGTGGTTCCAATCACCAGAATTTTCTGATCAGGTTGCAGCAGTATCGCTTTAGCAAGATTACTCCTGGCGGCAAACCGGTAGCGGGCATCTCCCCGGATGCCAAAACTGTGATCGGGTTTTCCATTGGCCAGTAAACGGAATACAAGTACTGAATCCATGTTTAACTGATTCATATTGATGGATGAGCCGGTAACCATCAGTCGGCCATCCGGTAATGCCATCAATCCACCGGGTGATTCATCATAAGAGGTTTTGCGGTGTTCATATACTCCTTTGTTGGCAAACAGTGGATCCCATTTGCCGGCTGAGGTGAGTAAGGCGACCAGTATATATTTTGAAGGTGAATATCCGGCCACTCCTGTCACGGCAATTTTACCGGAGGGCAATACAGTTATACTATGTGCATTGGCATTTATATTGGGCAATTCTACCGACCCTTTATTGCCGAAAGCAGGATCGGGACTGCCATTTGTCAGGAAACGGTAAACAACCAGCCGGCTGCCATATCCGTCTCTCTTCGTGCCGGTGAGTAAAATTTTACCATCCTTCTGCTGCGTGATTTTTTCTACAAATAAACTTTGCTGGCCGGCCGGAATCCGCACCATTCCATTACTGCCAAAACTCTGATCCAGGCTGCCGTTGGGTTCATATTTCACCATAGCGCCCATCGTGTTTTTCCCGTATGGATTGGCAGAACCGGCAGCAATGAATTTTCCATCGGACATCATCAGAATGGAACTTAACCGGTCGTTGAATTTTTCAAGATCAGTCTGCACGATTCCATCCTTTCCAAAACTTTTATCCCGGATACCCTGGCTGTTATAAGCAATCAGGGTAAAATCATAATCTCTGCCGGGACCATCAATTTCCCCGCCAGCCAGTATCCGGCCATCGGGGAAAATCGCGACAGCCGTAAACCGGCCTTTGAACGGACTATAGCTGGTACCGTTGCGGGTAAAGCCAATATTATCACTGGTAAGCTGACCATTCAGCGATTGAAGTACCATCAGGCTGAAAAAGGAAAGGAGGACATTTTTCATGGTTCCTTTTTTGATTATTCTAAAGATAATCATCCGTCTTTTTTCCATGAATACCTTGGATTGGGTATTTTGGCCCTTCTCCGGTTTACTCCATTTTTGGCAGTTTCATTTTCATCCGTGGATCCTTGAGTTCCAGGGCTTCCAGTTTTCCGGACTCATTAAATAAAAGAGTAAATGAGGTGGCGGCTTCTTCCCGGATAGAGAAATGGGTCTTATCGGTAAAGAACACTTTGTACCCGGCAGCAGGCTGACGGTTTTGCTGAATACAAAGATGATCGCCGCACATCAACAGTGAAATAGTATCTTTTCCCATTTTGAAATTTCCGGTATACAACGCCAGGGTGTCTTTTGGAATGGAGATGGTTTTACGAAACTCCGGTTTGAAAAATCCTTCCCATTTATATACGGTGGCCACACTGTTCAGCAGTTCATTCACCACGGAAAAATCTTCTCCATTGATCATGATAACCACACCATTTCCGCCTTCCATACTGCCCCAGGAAGTACAGAGAAAGGCTTCATTACCGCCATTATGAGTAAACCATGGCTGTCCGGCCTTTTTCTCAATAAACACACCGAGGGCGGCGCTCTTGTCGATATAAGGCGTCATCCTTGTTTTCATCATCGGGGTGGACAACACTTTACCTTTTTTCCCATTCAACGTCAGCTGACACTCGATGATATAACGGGCGAGGTCACTGGGAGTGGTCCATAGTCCCGCTGCCGCTTGTTCCGGATATACATGGTATTTCCCATGCACCGGCTGATCATTGCCGTAATAGCCGGTGGCCAGGTTCAGGGTATCGGTGGGAGGCTGGCGGTACGAACTGTTTTTCATGCCGAGTGGCTTCAGCACATTTTTTTGCATCCAGTCTGCATAATCAGCTCCTGTAATATCCATCAGCATTTGTTGTGTGATAGTTGTGCCTCCGCCGGAATAGCGGTAGGCCTTCCCGGGTTGTCCAAAGGATTTTATTTTTTTGGTATTCGCCGGTCGTTCGCCATTTAGTACCTGGGTCAGTTTAGGGAAACTATCAGTCCGGTCATAACCGGGAAAGCCATGGATATCCAGTGCAGCGGTATGACTGAGCAGGTTTAATATCGTGATCTTTTTGTTTTTTGACAGACTGTCGTAAGGAAACTTCCAGTTGCGCAGGTACTGATTGATATCAGCTGCGGTATCCAGTTTGCCCTGCTGTACCAGTTTGAGGATGCCCATACTGTTCAGGCTTTTACTGATCGAAGCCGCCTGGAAACGGGTTTCCAGGTTCACTTTCCGGTTTTCTGACGAATCGGCCCAGCCATAGGCTTTGGCCCAATGAATTTTATAATTTTGAATGACGGCAATGCTGAGTCCTTTCACATGGGTTTCCCGGAGTCGTTGTTCGATTGAATTATTGGGCAATGTATCGCCAAAAATCAGGGAAGGGTTCAGGGACGTTTCGACCTGTTTGATTTTATTGAAAAGATCATCGGGTCCTGATTGGGCAACTAATTGAAAAGGCAATAGAAGGAGCAGGAAGAGTTTTTTCATGACTGGTTTTTGTGGCCCTAAAGTTAGGGGATCGGCTAAACCTGTTATTAGTTTTTCCAAACCGGCCCTTGTGGAACCGGCTGATCGCTGCAATCGATCAGAATACCTGGTGCTTTATTCAGCCAGGTTTTCTGCACTTTGCCTTTGTCGGGCATTGCTGTATGATTCCGCTTAATCCAGTTAAACAACCAGGTGGGTTCGTAGGTGGAATAGAGTGGGGCTGCTGCGTCATTTTCCGCAGACCAGCTTCTGGACATTAAAACTTTAAACAAGGACACCTGTGCCTCTTTATGACCGGACTGATATACCAACGAGTGAGGGGCTGTCCGGTCGATACGACATATTTCAGGAGGAATCATATCCAGTAATCCGGCGGCTTCGAGAAAACTGAAAGCAAAGGCGGAGCAACCGGCCCCTTCGCCTTCGAGCGGTTGGTTAAGCCCGTTATATAATTTATGATACCCTTTTTCTTTGTATTCGTTATAGTAATTCCAGAGCCGGTCAAAAACCGCTTGACTGATGCTGAATTCAAGGAAGGCAATATCCCCGTTTTTGGAACGTCGTTGTATGTCCGGCAAATTGATATCCGTTTCATCCAGTTTGCCCTGAATTTTTTCAAATAAAATTCCAAGACCATAACCGTTGAACAACACTTTGCGCGTCATGCCCGAATTTTTAACCGCACGCACACCGGCAATGACATGCTTTGTACTGTCTTTCAGTTCCACCATCATATGACCGATCGGATGCCGGTATTTTCCATAGGAAGACCGGGTCAGAAAATTCCGGAGATAACTGAAGACCAGTTTACCCGGCGATTCCCAACGCATTTGATGCGGTGCAGGAATAGTATAAATGGTGAGTGTCTGGGCTTTAATTTTATACGGGTAGAATAGACATAGGAGGGCTAAAATTATAATTACCCCCGATTTTTTATGAAAAGTGCCCGCCATTGGTACAATATACTTTTAACCAGCGGCACTTACTAATGATTTTGCTCAATCTGAGCGTTTTTCGCCCTGTGGCTCCTTTGGATTTGGAGGATTGCTGCCTTTAAGTGAACGGATAAAAGCGATTATAGTGGCAATTCTTTCTTTATCTATGCTATGTTTCCAGGCTGGCATGGCATGATCCGGTACTCCATTAAAAATGGTTAAAAAAAGTGCTTTGATACTATTGTCATGGAGCCAGTAATCATCAGTCAGGTTTGGCCCGATGGATCCGTTGGCATTTTCACGATGACAGACGGCGCAACTGATCGAAAAGTAGTTTTTTCCCTTTTTCAAAATGGCCGGATCCTTGCTGTTGGCCAGTTTCATAATCTGGCTTTCCGGATTTGACAAGTCTGATTCAAGTGAGGCCATCATCTGCTCTTCGGATCTGCGGCTATTTTCTTTTTGAAGAGAGTCCTTATGACGACGTTCCGGGGTATCGGGCCGGTATTGCAGCCAGGCGATTAAGGCAATTGCTTCATTATATACAGGAGAGGAGGGTGTAATATTATCACGTTTAAGGACTTGCAAAACAGCATTAGCTTGCATTTCCAGCGTCTGACGTATATCCAGACTGTCCGCTTCTGTTACGGTAGTGTATTCTTCACTTAGCAATTGAAGAATGACTTTATAGCTCAACGGGGCTTTCATTAATCCATAGTACCGTGGCATGTTCGAGCCGGGGGACATCATGCGGGGATCATATAAATGGTTATAATGCCAGGAGTCCGGATACTTACCGGCAATGTTTTCCAAACTTATTTTGTTACTGTCAAGTAATGGGGTACATGTATGACATTTATTGCAATTTTCCTGTTGGTAAATGTATTTCCCATAGGCAGTCAGGAGATTAAATGAAGTGTCGTAATTTGATCTGGTTCTATATGACCACTTTGTTTGTTTTGGTAAAACAAACGAGAAGAATAAAAGAGGGAGTAACAACAGGATCAGGATAAAGCTTTTTTTCATGAGAGAAAAGTACAAATAATCCAATTTATATCGCATGATTCAGCACCGGGATTCCATTGTTCAGTGAATTTTTCTTTAGCAAAGCTTTCTTATCTTTCCGCACAAACCAGCGATTGATGCAACCAAAACAATATGGCATTTTCTCCCTGCCCGTAATCGTGGGCGCCCTGGGTTTTTTCGTGGATATTTATGATCTTCTGCTTTTCAGTATTGTCCGCCGTTCCAGTTTTGCCGAACTGGGTGTAGCCGAATCTGCCATGAAATCCACCGGCGAAAACATCATCAGCTGGCAGATGCTTGGACTCACTATCGGTGGTATTCTTTGGGGCATGATGGGGGATAAGAAGGGACGTAAAAGTGTGCTCTTTGGTTCGATCCTCCTTTATTCCTTTGCCACCATTGCCAATGGAATGGCGCAGACAATTGAACAATACACCTGGCTGCGGTTCATTGCCGGACTGGGATTGGCGGGTGAACTCGGGGCCAGTATCACCCTCACGAGTGAATTATTACCCAAAGAAAAACGAGGGATTGCCGCAGCCCTGATTGCCAGCAGCGGGGTGATGGGTACGATTGCGGCTTATTTTGTTCACTGGCTGTCCGATGAAAACTGGCGGCTCTGTTATTATATCGGTGGCGCAATGGGACTGGCCCTGCTCTTATTACGCGTGGGGGTATTGGAAAGCGGTTTATTTGATGCGTCAAAAAAAGCCAAAGTGGCTCATGGTAATTTCCTTCATTTTTTTAATAACCGGGATCGTTTTGCCCGCTATATGCGGGGTATCCTGATCGGGTTGCCGGTCTGGTATATTATCGGGGTACTAATCAGTTTCTCCGATGAATTTGCCAAGCAGTTCGACATCACCGGATTTGATCAGCCTACCGCCCTGATGCTCCAATATGTAGCTTTACTTTTCGGTGATATGACGGCGGGACTGCTAAGTAATGTGATCCGGAGCCGCAAGAAAACCCTCCTGATCTTTTACGCGATCACTGCCTTTTTCCTGGCGATTTTCTTTATCACAAAAGGCGGCGGCTCGGCCACCAATATGTACCTGATCTGTATGGGACTCGGTTTTGGCTCCGGTATTTCCGTATTATATATCACTATGAGTGCCGAAACCTTCGGCACCAATTTACGAGCCACGGCCGCCATCTCTATACCCAATTTGGTTCGTGGTTTTCTGCCCGTCATTCTCCTGATCTTCCAGTGGCTGCGCAGTGAAAACGTGCTGAATAACTATATCAGCGGAGCCTGGGTCACCGGCCTGATCGTATTGCTGGTAGGGTTTGTGTCGGTGCTTTATACTAAGGAAACCTGGGGGAAGGAGCTGGATTTTCTGGAAGAAACGGGAAGGAAGTAAAAAGTCAAAAGTAAAAAGTAAAAATTGCAGGTTGAAAGATTGAAAATTTATTCCTGACTGTTCATTTCTGCCTTTGCTCGGAGCTTCTTTATATAAATGTTTTTTCTGCTTTCGTATTTTTTACTTTTTACTTTTTACTTTTGACTTACCACATCGCTACTTCAGAAATTAATTATGACAAAACTTCTAATATCACTCACCCTTGCCATCACATCAATTTGCTGGATATCTCCTGTAAAGAAAACCCCGGCGATCTACCAGCTGACAATCTTTCAGTATAAAGACAGTGTACAGGAAAAAACCCTGGAGACCTATTTTGAACAGGCGTTACTTCCTGCATTGCACAAACTGGAATATAACCAGGTGGGCGTCTTTAAGTCCTGGGCCAATGATACATCGGCTGTTAAGAAAATCTATGTGCTGGTGGCCGGGAAATCAATGGATGAACTGAATGGAATTAAGGACAAACTCGCGAAAGATGGCGCGTACCTCGATAAAGGGAAAGCATACCTGGATGCGATATATACAAGCGCTCCATACTACCGGATAGAAACGATATACCTGAAAGCGTTTTCCATGGCTCCAGAACTGACCTTGCCTGCTTTGAAGGGCCCGAAAAGCGAAAGGGTCTACGAACTGCGTAGTTATGAAAGTGCCACGGAAAAGATCTTCCGGAATAAAGTACATATGTTTAATGAAGGGGGAGAGATCGCCCTTTTTAAAAGGTTAAATTTCAACGCCGCCTTTTACAGCGAAGTGATTGCCGGCAGCAAAATGCCCAACCTGATGTACATGACTTGTTTTGAAAACATGACCGACCGCGATGCACATTGGAAAAGCTTTGGCAGTGATCCGGAATGGAAAAGATTATCCGCCCTCCCCGAATACCAGCATAATGTATCGCTAAATGAGAAGAATTTTTTAAGACCGGTTGACTACTCGGATTATTAAGTAAAAATTAAAAAGTAAAAATAGCAGGCTGAAAGATTGAAACTACATTCCTGGCACTTCATTTCTTCCAATTTTTGAAGATTCAATATAAAATGATTTTTCTGCTTTAGAATTTTTTACTTTTTACTTTTTAATTTTGACTTCCCGACTTCTTCCCCTATTTCTTGCTGACCCTGTACAAACTCCCTCCATCCGTAACCGCAAACAACATTCCCTTATAAAATGCCACATCGCGGAAGCGTTCGTTTTTATCTACCAGTAAACGTTCCTCTCCGGTGATTTTATTGTTTTTTATGATCAGGCGGGCAATATGTTGTCCGCTGAGTCCTCCGATAAAAAGATTATTTTCCCATTCAGGTATATCCTTGCTTTTGTAGAAAGTCATACCACTGGGGGAGAGGGTGGGGTCCCAATAATATACGGGCTGTTCCATCCCGGCTTTCTGCTGCAGGGCTTCACCTACTTGCTGTCCGCTGTACTCAATGCCATAGGTAATGACGGGCCAGCCATAGTTCTTGCCGGCTTTAATGATATTCAGTTCATCGCCACCACGTGGACCGAACTCTGCTTCCCAGAGATCGCCAGTTACCGGATGGATATCCAGGCTCTGGCAGTTGCGGATTCCATAGGCATAGATCTCGGGGATGGCACCGGCTTGTTTGGCAAAGGGATTTCCGGGAGCGGGTTTGCCGTCTTTCGTGATACGGAATATCTTACCTAAGCCTGAACTGAGTAACTGGGCCTGTGCCCGGCCTTCGGAAATGGAACGTTCACCGGTGCTGACAAAGAGATAACCGCTTTTGTCAAATAATAAACGGGAACCGAAATGCAAGACACTTTTCAAAGCGGGTGTTGCCCTGAAAATGACCACCGGATTATCCACTGTCCCGTTTTTTTCATTGAGTTGTCCTTTGGCTACTGCCATCAGGTTACCGTTACCGGAGGTTTCTGAATAGGACCAGTAAATGGTTTTATTGGTCGAATATGCCGGATCCGGTGTTACATCCAGCATGCCACCCTGGCCTTTATCATCTACCTGGGGGAATCCGGTGATTTTTTTCACCAATGCACCATCGGTGGTATGAATCTGCATATACCCTTTCTTAAAAGTCAGCAACAACTGTCCATCGGGCAGGGGTACCACGGCCCAGGGTTGCCCGAGTTTATCACCGATCTTGTCCACCTTATAAGCAGTAGTGGTTTTGGCACCACTAATCCTTGTCTGACCGGTAAATGCCGGTTTATAATCCGCATTGGCTTTCCGGGTTTCCACCGGGGGCAATTGATCGCCGTCTGTAGTTGTGACAGGATTGCCATTGCTTTGGATACAGGCATTCAAAAGGATGGCCGATCCGGCAAGTAAAAAAAGGACAGGTAATTGTTTCATGTTTTCAATGTTGAAGCGTAAAAATAATGAACTCTGTTCTAACAAAGCATGGGATTAATTGTTTAGGCGGAAGGTTCAATGCGACGTGAAGAACAAACAGATAAAATATACTGAACGGTGTGGTCTCCGGGTCGTACGTATTCTTATTCTTTGTAATACCCTTCACTCAGCCCGAATTTTCTTTCCGGGGCCTTATTCTCTATTTCATGAAAGGCGGTCGGGGAGAGGCTTGTAAAATCCTTATAGTCCTTTACCAGGTGCTGGTAATCGTGGTAACCGCATTCAACCGCAATCCGGAGCCAGTCATATTCCGGCTTCGAGTTTTTTAAACGGAAGGCCCGGTCGAATCGGATAATCCGTTCATACAGTTTTGGATTGACACCGGTTCGTTCTTTAAACCGGCGTTCAAACTGTTTTGTACTCAGACAGGCTTCGCGGGCAAGCTGGTCGAGACTGTATTTTGTATTTCCGGTTAATAATAACGCCCAGGCATGGTCGGTCAGCAAGCGGGGCTTTTTCTGATGCTTTATCAATCCATGCACAAATTCATTGGCTATCCGAATCATGTCCGGGTAACCGATCGCGTGATACAACTGTTCATTAACTCTCCTTAGTTCACTGGAAAAAACAGCTTCTGCATCGATATATTGATTGTTCAGTTCGGCAGCTGAAATCCCCGTTAGCCGGTACAAGGCACCAGGATAAAAAATAATCTGGAAAACGAGGAAATGATGCCCGATCATCCGGTGGGTAACTTCGGTGAACTGACCATACAGGACAACGGGAATATGTTTGATTTCTTTACCGGATTCCGCATACTGAACGGTTTCCGTATCGTAAGGATAAAATGCCAGGCAATGCTCGGGCCGTGGCGGATAGGCCTTGGGAGGCACTACCTGTCCTTTTTCAAACCGGAGGTGCACGATCCGGTAGAGCTGTACAAATTCCCTGAGTTCAGGGGCTGGTATGAAATCTTTTAGCAGCAAACTTTTAGGTTCTATAGTTAAGGTACTGCTTTTTTATAATGTCAGGGGTGGACCTACAACTTTCATCTGGTGCTCCGCATGGATCCGGTCCATTTCTTCGGGACTGGGACGTTCGGTCAGTTTATTCATATAGGAGAAAAATTCTTCCATTTTCCCGGCGGGCTGGAGGAAATAAATCAGTTTCCCCCGTTCGGTCAGTTGAATCCAGGTATGTGGAATACCACGGGGAAGGAAAATGGTCTGGCCTGCCTTTAAAACATGTGTATCTTCTCCAACTACAAATCGGTATTCACCCTCAATAACCATAAAAATCTCATCCTGTTCAAAATGGATATGCAGCATCGGACCCACTTTGCCCAGGCCGGTGTATTCAAAAACAGAAAGTTGTCCGCCGGTATCTTTCGACGAGATTTTGAGATCATTGGGATGAACACCCAGGAACTTCACCACTTCGCCAAACCGGGATTTGCCCGAACCGACAATAAAGGGATCTCCCTGGATTGAGTGCTTCAATTGTTTAAATGGAATCCGGGCCAATGCCAGTCCGGGTGCAGCCAGTAATCCGGCCATCAGGAATTGTTTACGTTGCATACGATTGGTTTTTGTACTGTAAAAATGAAGCCGGATGGTTATAGGTTAGTGGTAAAAAAAAGACATTTTCAGGGATAGCTGCAGATAATGGATTTGTTATTGATCTGAAAGTGTCAGGAAGTATTCATTAACTGGTAACTGATGTTCAATTGTCGGCCAGCAGGTTAACTGCTTTTCCCTAAATTGCAGGTATGCCCCTGATTTCCAAAAAAGGAACTTTTATGCTGCTATTGATTTTCACCGTAGTATTTCTGGTGAAATGTATGGATAGTAAAAAAATCTCCACAGATCCCCGGGGAGTGGAGTATGCCGGTGCGGGTTCCTGCCGATCCTGTCACCAGGCCGTATATGATTCATTCCGGCTTACTTCCCATCATGCCGCTACGGCTCCCGGTGACCCGGCCCTTGTAAAAGGGAGTTTTCTGGAAGGGAAAAACAGTTTTGCCTTTGACGATAACCGGCAGGTGAAAATGGAAAAAAGGGGAGGACGTTTGTACCAGGTTTTGTATAAAGACGGAAAAGAAAAAGAGGCTCATCCTTTTGATATCAGTTTTGGCAGTAAAAATGCACAAACCTGGCTGTATTGGAGTGGCAATAATACTTACCAGTTACCTATTTCCTTTTATACTTCAGTCAATAACTGGGGCACCAGTCCGGGCTATTCCATTCTTTACCCTTCTTTTGACCGGCTGATCGGACGAAATTGTTTTGAATGTCATAGTTCCCATATTGGGTTCCTGCATGGAGCAGATAGCAGCCCGTTAACCACGAACAACCCGCAGAAAAGAGAAGAGATGGATCGTCGTTCACTCGTTACGGGAATTGACTGTGAACGTTGCCATGGGCCGGCCCGTGAGCACGTAAATTACCATGCGCAAAATCCAGGTCAGTCGCAAGGCCGCTTTATCACCCGGATCTTGGGTATGAGCAGACAGCAGCAACTGGATGCCTGTGCGGTTTGTCATTCAGGCAATGACCGGGTAAAAAAGAAATCCCGTTTTGCATTCCGGCCGGGTGATACCCTTTCTCATTTCTTCGGGTCACTGATGGACAGTATCATCAAAACCGAACCGGATGTACATGGCAATCAGTACGGGCTGCTGACCGAAAGCCGGTGTTTTATCCAAAGCCTGCAGCTGACTTGTAATACCTGTCATGATCCGCACCGGGATTCTCCGTCTAACCTGGCGATCTATTCTGCCAAATGTGTGGGTTGTCATCCGGTTGGCAGTCCGGCTTTCTGTACCGTTCAATCACCTGGAGCCGATGTCTTAGTACAAAACTGTATTGACTGTCATATGCCCAACCAGCCTTCGTCTGCCATCAGCTTTCAGTTGTCCGGGTCCACCCAGCGTTATTCTTATTATTTGCGTACCCACAGAATCGGGGTGTACCATCTGGAAACGAAATAAACTCAACGAATGAACTAAAAAAAATGCCAGCATCAGCTGACATTTTTTTTTAATTGACTATCGGACATGCTCAATGGTGATTATTTTTCTTTCCGAATGTCCGGATATAGTTCACGAGGTCGCCGGGAATCCTGGTTTTACCAAAGCTTCCTTCCATCGCATCCTGATTTCCCGGAATTCTTTTCTTGAAACCAGGCATATCGCTATGTCCTGAATAAATTTTGTAAAGCATAGCCCCATCGGATTGTTTCTGGAAAATTTCCAGGGTGAAATCGGTAGGGGTGTTATTCAGTTTATACGCCCGCTTGCCGGAACCTTTACCATCAGTTCCATGACAGGACAAACAGAAATAGTCATATAACTCTTTGCCGGAAGCAATAGAAGCTTCATCGGCAGGTACAGGGTTTGTCAGTTTCTCATATTTCTCCGGGACTTTCCAGGGATCTTCCTGGAAGGAAATAAAAGACAGCGCGGAGGCCAGTACAACGATAACGCCGGTCAGTATGATTAGCTTTTTCATTTTTAATGTGTTTGTAAGATCATCAATAAAATTTCGTCAGTTAAAAGTAGACCGGAGTGGTATGTGGTTATTATGACGCCTGTCAAAGCCTTTAATGCGTTTGCTCAGTTTTTGTCAGCAGGTAAATTACAGACATGTCTTTTAATAGGAATGAAAGTCAATGCCAGCCTTGATTACATCGATTTGTAAAACGAAATGACCAACTGGTGACAACCATTTTTCTTTAAAATTAACTGTAGTAGTATTGTTTACTGCTTACAGTTTAATGAATTCCACCCGCCGGTTCAGGGCTTTATTGGCCAGGCTGTTATTGGGCGCTACCGGTTCTGCTTCACCACGTCCATCCGTTTGTATCCGGGAGGCATCAATGCCAAAAGATGCCACAAGTTCATTCTTCACCGCCGCGGCCCTTCTTTTGGAAAGATCCAGGTTGGCCGCATCGGCTCCATCAGCATCCGTATGACCTATGACTTTGATTTTCACTTCCGGGTTTTCGTTCAGAATATTGGCAATCTCTTTGAGCGAACCATAGGAAGCCGGTTTTACCACATCTTTATTCACATCAAAGTATATCCCATAGCTGACAATCTTTCCTTCTGTCATAAGTTTGTTACGCATATCCGGGGCACCAACCGCGATCCGGATATTACTGACCAGTGCCGCACCATCTTCAAACCGGATCCGGTCCATTTTTACAGAAGTCAGTGGAAAAGCTTTTGGCAGATCAAATAATTTATTTTCGTCTACATAATAGCGTACCCTTGATTTCTGCACCCATACGGCAATATGGTATTTCTGATTTTCTTTTTGGTAATACTGATGATCATCTTTAAAACCGGTAAGCCCAAAATCCTGTCCTTCTTCCCCATTAATATAGGTCCGGTAATAGGGTCTTCCGAAGTATTCAACCCCGCAATTAAAACCAGCTTTGCCAGGTACAGAACCTCCATCCCAGGAACGAACATTGATACATTGCATCAGCCGGAAACCATATCCCGCCATCCGGTCTTCTTCTCCTTTGATCGGGATCACATCAAATTCAATGGTATAATTTTCTGGCAGTTTAAGTAAGGAGTCTGTCCAGATATCCGTACGGCCAATATACCGCATCCAGCGACCGGGATAAAGATTACTGGTAACGATTTCTGCTGAGCCATTGGTATTCCATAAGGCGGGGAAATCCCCCACATTGTCCTGCGAAAAGTCATCAAAAAATACCACCCGTTCACCCGGCACAAAATCATACTTGGAATACAATTGCAGTCCGGGCAGGGTATCTTTCTTTATAACATCCGCTGCCTTTCCGGGATCCGGTTTTTCTGCAGGAACCGGTGCCGGCGATTCAGTTTTTTGCGGAACTTCTTTCGGCTTTTCCTTTTTGTCAAACAGGCTGTCTATCGCCTGATCCGTTTTTTTCTCTATCGCCCGGTTGGCTTTTCTCTCGAGGATTTTTTTTGGATTTAATATCTGTGCCGCTAAAGGCTGGGTAAACAAAAATGCAAGGGCAGCCAGGCAGTAAAGTGCAGACCTTTTCATAAATGTGTATTTTGGAAAAGGTAATCCGCTGGCGAAGGAGGTTCCTTTGATAAGGGTCATTCATTCCCGTGATTATAATCAAAAGCCCGCTTACCGATGGAAGTATTGAATCAGAGCTGAAATTCCCATACCGTACGGTAATGTCCTTTTTCCTCCACATATTCGAGGAAGGACTGGTAAAACTTATCGCCCCCGATCGTGGCACTGTCGCCTATTACCAGCAACTGCTCTTTGGCCCGGGTGATTGCCACATTCATCCGCCGGTAATCTTTCAGAAAACCGATATCACCATCATCATTACTCCGAACCAGTGACAAAATGATTTTTTCTTTCTCTTGTCCCTGGAAACTGTCGATCGTGCTGATCCGCATGACCGCAGGGAGCATTTCTTTAGCCGCGGCCACCTGCCCTGAATACGGGGATATAAATGCCGTGCCCGCCGGATCCCATGCTTCCTGTTCGAGGAATTGCCGGATGATCTGCAGTTCACCTTCATTCTGTAAACTGATTCCGTCCGGACCCTGTTTTTCATTAAATCCGGAGCCTGCTGTATCTATAAATGTGATATGGGTGCCTCTATTTTCCAGGTGAATTGCTGTTTTCAGTAATTCCTTATAAAAATAGCGGCTGCTGAATCCGGCAATGGATTCCCGCATCCGGTATTGGGTATCGAGCAGGTAAACAGCACCTGTATGTGGAATGGCCACTTCGAGGATGGAATTATTAAAACCCATGGCAGCTGCCTGATGACTCAATACCGTGGGTGGTAATTGCCAATGATCACCGGCCAGCACAATCTTTTCTGCCATCGGGAAGATGCACCAGGCCAGGGGTTCAATACATTGTCCGGCTTCATCCAGGAACAGGGTATTGAATTTTAACTGACCCACTCCGGCATCATAAAGGCCAATCGGGGTGCCCGCAATCACCTTGGCTTCTTCAAAGAGTTTCTGTTCATTGTAATCCTGCAGTTTACGGATCTCCGCGCGGATGGCTTTAACTTCCTTGAACAAAAGATTCCGTTGTTCCCGTTCCGCTTTGCCAAAACTTCGTTTGTATTTTAAGGCCATCCGTCGAAATTCTTCGGCCCTTATCTTGAGTTGTTTGATCTCTTTCTGCGATTTGCTGTTACCCAGTTTGCCTTCGGGGGTATGTGCAAAGACAGCGGCATCCGTTTTACTGCTGTTGCCCACCCGCAGCAGGTTAATCCCCAGTGAAATCAGGGTTTTGGAGATATGATCCACCGCGGCATTACTGGGAGCCGATACCAATACTTTTTCTCCCTGTTGCACTAACTGGAAAATAGCTTCCGCCAATGTGGTGGTTTTACCGGTGCCCGGAGGGCCATGGACGATCAGCAGGTCTTCATTATTTACAATGGCTCGGATCGCTTCCTGCTGACTCTGGTTTAAGGAACTGTTTTTAAATGTAAGGGAAAGGCCGGATGCTGTTGTATTGGCTTTTGCTGTGATGGCCGGTCCATGAATCTGTTCAAAAAGCCGGAACAGTGATTTATGCTGCTCCAGTTCATTCAGTACTTTCTTCATGATAGACGTGGTACGGGTATCCGGCGCCAGTTTGATACCTACGCCGTCGTCTTCGATCCAGTCCGGAAAATCAGGGGCAAATAACCGGAACTCACCCGCTTTCCCTTCCAGGCTTATTAAAACTCCTTTGATTGGTTCTTCCCCACTGATAAAACATTCAATAGCGGCACCATCCCTGAACAGGTTGGTTTCGGGAGGGAATGCCAACCGGAAACTGATTTCAGGGTAATCGGCATATCCGAAGTTTTTACGGGTAATAATCAACGGATGTAAGGCCAGGCCTTCCGATTTCAGCTGTTTTAAGGTATGGGCCTGATCGAGTGCATAACGGGTGGCTTGTTCTTTTTCCTCCAGGTTCACACAGGTCAGCAATTTTTGCAATTGGGGGTGCATGGCCGGAAGATAAGTAAATAGCCCATGGGTGAAATGATAATTTTTCAGATTGACTGAAGAAAATTATCTTCCGTTCTCTGTTGCTTTAAACGGCAGTAAAACAGTTTATTCACCTCAACGATTAGAACCTGGTTCAGGAAAGAAATATTGCCTTAGTCTGTAACCGGCTGGCTGGTTCCGGCCTTTCACTGGAAGTAATGGCCCGGCTGGAAGGACTGTTGCACCAGTACAATATCCCTAAAACGGTTTTCATCCAGGACTGGCCGGATTCCTTTGATGGCTTTTCTGATATTTACCTGGTCGGGGGTGATGGAACGCTAAATTATTTTATAAATAAGTACCCTGATATTACCATCCCCCTGGTGATCTTCAAAGGGGGAACCGGAAATGATTTTCACTGGCTGCTTTATAGAGATGTGGATATGGTCAGCCAGTTTAAACAAGTATTGGATTTACCCGCCCGCCCGGTGGATTGTGGCCGTTGCAACAACCGGTTATTTATAAATGGAGTGGGGGCCGGGTTTGAAGGAGCAGTAGCCAAATCACTCAGCGCCAAAAAAAAGCTACCCGGGAAAACCTCATACCTGCTAACGATTCTGCAGAAAATTTTCAGTTATCGCTCCCGGCATTTTACTATCATGACCGGTGACAAGGTAATTACCGGAAAAAAATTGCTGGTGGATATCAGTAACGGACGCCGGGCCGGAGGCGGTTTTCATATTGCACCTGAAGCCAGGGCCAATGACGGACTGCTGGATCTGGTGTTGGCTGATGCTTTGTCTTCCTTACGCCGGCTGATCTACCTGCCCGTTATCGAAAAAGGGAAACACCTGGGACTGTCCATTATTACCCATTTGCCGGTCAGGTCTGTACGTATTCAGTCACTGGAAATTATCCAATACCACCTGGATGGGGAATATGCGGAAGCCACAGAACTGAATATAACAATCAGGGAAAAGGCCTTTCTTTTCCGTTACTGAATATTTCAATTTTGCCGGCCATCACAAGCAAAACCAGTTCCCCCATTTCTTTTAATTTTGCGCCATGACTATTTTTTCTGATCCGCATATAGGGTTCGCCGGTACCACAGATATACCGGCTATTATGGAATTATTGAATAGTGCCTACCGGGGTGAAAGTTCCAGAAAAGGCTGGACTACCGAAGCGGACCTGATTGCCGGGAATGTTCGTACGGATGAACAGAATCTGACCGACGTGATGGCGATTCCCGGCAGTGTTTTTCTGAAGTATACGAATGAAGACGGACAGCTGCAGGGTTGTGTCAATCTGCAGGTACAAGATCAACGTGTTTATCTCGGCATGTTCAGTGTGCATCCCGGATTGCAAGGGACGGGTATCGGAAAAATCATTCTCCGTTCGGCTGAAGAATTTGCCCTTTCCCGGGATTGTACCCGTATTTATATGTCTGTGATCTCTGTCCGGGCAGAACTGATTGCCTGGTACCAGCGCCATGGCTATGCGGATACCGGAGAACGGAAGGCTTTTAAGGAAGACGGGCTTACCGGCAAACACCTTCGGGAACTGGAATTTATGACCCTTGAAAAGCCGCTCTGACCTGTTGCTTGCAGTAAAGCGGCGATGACCTATTTTCGGGGCATGGTTTTATTAGATGTCAGGGGGATTGGGAAAGTTGAGAAAACAGGTTTTTCTGTAAATGATATTCATTTCTCCCAGGAACAATACCAGCAGATTGCCATTGTGGGCGAAACCGGCTCAGGTAAAACCAGCCTGCTCAAAATGATTGCCGGTTTAATACAGCCAGATTCCGGTGAGATACTTTTTGAAGGCAACCGGGTATTAGGTCCTTTGGAAAAACTGTTACCCGGTCATCCCCGGATCGCTTATCTCAGTCAGCATTTTGAATTGCGGAATAATTACCGGGTCGAAGAAGAACTGGAAGCCCGGAATAAACGCACTGAAGAAGAAGCGCAGGCTATTTATGAAGTTTGCCGGATCACGCACCTGCTTAAAAGAAGAACGGATCAGTTATCTGGTGGAGAACGTCAACGGATTGTGCTGGCCCGCTTACTCACGACTTCCCCGTCTTTGTTATTACTGGATGAGCCTTATTCCAATCTCGACCGTCATCATACCCAGGTGATCAAAGCGGTGTTGAAAGACCTGGTGGAACAATGGAAGATCAGTTGTATCATGGTCTCCCATGATGCGGAAGATCTCTTATCGTGGGCCGATCGGGTACTGGTAATGCGGGAGGGCCGAATTATACAGGATGGTAGTCCGGAGACTATCTATGAACAGCCACTTGATAGTTATACCGCTTCCTTACTGGGTGAATTTAATCTGCTGGATCATTCATTAGCGGCCGTTTTACTTCCGGGCAGTGAAATACCTGCTGACAAAAAATGGATGCTTCGTCCCGAACAACTGAACCTGGACAGAACGGATCATTCCCCGGTAGCTGCCGTCATCCGTGAAATGCATTATTGCGGCAGTCACTATTTGGCCCATGCCGAAGTT
>Ga0209311_1000384_pt1 | contig 42253 bp, 28 predicted proteins | sample AD_UKC045_MetaG_FD_184417 | JGI IMG/M metagenome (GOLD analysis project Ga0209311, IMG submission 184417) | Active sludge microbial communities of municipal wastewater-treating anaerobic digesters from USA - AD_UKC045_MetaG (SPAdes) (version 2) | ecosystem: Engineered > Bioreactor > Anaerobic >... | reverse complement strand
TGAAACGGGCACGCCATCATGCAGTACCGGCAGCCGATGCATTTGCCGTAGTCGTAATGCACCGCGCCGTTCTCCTTTTTTCTGAGCGCGCCGACGATGCAGGCGGACGCGCAGGGAGCGTGGTTGCAGTGCATGCACTGGTTCTTCACGTACACCGGCTCTCCGGTCTCCGGATTGTCGAACTTATTGACGACGGTGTACGACTGAGGCGAAAACTTCCGGTACGAGCCGAAAACGCCCTTGTCCTGAAAACTTTCTTCCGGAGCAGGGGGCTTTGTGAGGTTGTTCCGCCTGTCGCAAGCCAGTTCGCACTCCCGGCAGCCGATGCACAGCGTGGTGTCCACCAGAACGCCGAGGGTGTTGGGCGACAGTTCGGGGCCGTGAGCGGCGGCGGCCGTCTGCGCGCCCGCCAGCGTCCCTCCTGCCAGAACCAGCCCCGTAGTCTTTAAAAATTCGCGTCGGTTCATCTTTCTTCCTCCGCTTTCGCGCCTGTGGGGCGCCTGCGTGTGATGCTGTTTTTCCCTTTCGGACTTCCCTTGTCGTCCGCCTTATTAAAGCGCTCGCTGGGGGCGCAAGGCGGCAACGCAATCTAAGAGCTTGTTATTTTTATCACAAGCGCGGCGCGGATGTCAATTATTATTAATAAGTAGCGATGCGAAAACGGCGGGCAATTTATTGGCCGGGGCGGCGACGCGCGGGCGCGCCCGGCGCTAATATATATGCGTCGGGGGGTGTCGCGGGTGGACAGTCAAAACTGGAGAGACCTTCCGCCGCAGGGCATGGATATAATCGCGGCGGTGGCGGACGCCGTCAAATCCGGCCGCGGGCTGGAATCCATTCTGGACAACATTATTGACCTCGTGCTTGAGATAATGAGCGCGGACGCCTGTTCGATATGGCTATATGAGCGGGGCGCGCTGAGGCTCAAGGCCGGGCGCGGCCTGAATATGGCGGCCGCAGACGCGTCTTCAATCGAGCTTGGAGACGGGGTCACTGGCAGGGTCGGGCTGCACAGGGAACCGATTGCTATTTCCGACGTGCGCGAGGACAACAGGTTCAAGCCCATTCCTGAACTAGGCAATGCAGCGTATATGTCCATCCTCAGCGTCCCGATGACGGACCAAGACAGGCTGGTCGGCGTGCTTAATGTGAGGACGGTCGAGCCGTACAGCTACACTGAAACGGAGATGAAGTTCGCAACGTACATCGCGGCGCAGCTTGTCGGCGCGATACGCAACACGCAGTTGTATGAGGAAGTCATAAAAGGTTTCAGAGAGATAGCGATAATCCATCTGGTTAGCGAGATAATCAACTCGGTTAGGGATATCGATGAGATGACGGCGGTGATAGTGCGGACATGCGCGGAGCATCTTTCCACAAGGGGATGCGTGCTTAGGATGCTGGACCCGGCCACAGGGCTGTTGGAGATAAAAGGCTCGCACGGGGTTCCGGCGAGCGCGGCTGCGGCTACGGCGCTTCGGATAGGGGAAGGCCTCGCGGGCAAATGCGCGGCGGAAAAACGCGCGATACTGCGGAAAGACTTGCTGAACGACCCCGGGGAGTTCGTGGACGCGTTGGGCCTCGGCATGAAGTCGGCCATCTGCGCGCCGCTGGTTGTTAAGGACAGGGTGGTCGGCACTCTCGGCGTGTTCGACAAGATGCCGGAGGACGGAGGCGAGCCGATTTCCTTCGAGGAGGAGGACGCGGGCCTAGTGACCATTATCGCGAATCAGGCGGCGATGGCTATTGAGAACGCCCGCTTATATGCCGAGAAGGACGCCCGCATCAGCGAACTTCAACTTCTGCTTGAGATAAGCAACATCATGCGCGGAACGCTCGATTTCGAGTCCCTGCTGTACATAATCCTCACCAGCGTGACGATGTCTCAGGGATTCGGGTTCAACCGGGCGCTGTTGTTTCTACACGACGAAAAGAGCGGGACGCTTAAGGGAGAGATGGCCGTGGGGCCGCTGAGAGCGGCGGACGCCTCGCGGCACTGGCACTCGTTCACGCCTAAAGGAAAGACCCTTCAGGAAGTGGTTCTCGAATACGGGAAGTTCAATCGCGAGGCGGGTTTCGAGATAGACATGCTGGTGAAAAAGATGTCGGTTCCGGTGAAGCCGGATAAAGGAGCTTTGGCGCGAACAGTCTTGGAAAGGACTTCGTTCAACGTGGCGGACTATAGTCCTGCCGAGGGCGGCGAGGAGTCGGCGCTGTCAGCGATGGGGTTTTCAACCTTCGCGACTGTTCCCCTCATAGCGCGAGAGAAAGTGGTCGGGATAATGGTGGTGGACAATCTGGTGACTCGCGCGCCGATAACCGACGAGCAGCTTGAATTCGTGCAGCTTTTCGCCAACCAAGCGGCCAGCGTTCTGGAGACCAGCCGGCTGTACAAGAACATAGAGCAGGCGAACCGGAGGCTGGTGGACGCCAGAGAACTGCTGGTGCGCTCGCGGACACTGGCCACTCTCGGCGAGTTCTCTGCGGGCATAGCGCACGAGCTTCGCAATCCGCTGGTGTCTATCGGCGGGTTCGCCCGGCGGTTGGCTCGCAAACTTCCTCCCGACTCGGAGGAGGCGAGGCACGCCCGCATCATATTCAATGAAGTCGAGGGCATGGAAAAGATACTCAGCCAGATATTAGAATTCGTGGGCGGCGCGAAAACGGAAACGCAGCAGGTGGACATAATAGGCGTGTTCGAACAGGTGTTCGTGTTGCTTCACGACGCGATAAACTCAAAGAACATATCTTTGCAAACCGACTTCGACGAGCGCGCTCGGACGTTGCTCGTGGATGAAGTGCAGATGCGGCAGTTATTCATTAATCTTATTAAAAACGCGGTGGAGGCGATGAAGGGCGAGGGCGGCTCTCTCAGGGTGAAAACCACTCTGATGGAAACGGAAGAGGGCGGCGTCGGGCTTGAAATTAGCGACACCGGCGTGGGAATATCATCGGAAGACCTCGAACACGTGTTCGACCCGTTCTTTACCCGGAAAAGTTCAGGGACAGGGCTTGGGCTTTCCGTCTGCGCGAGAATCGTCGAGGGAAACCACGGCGGAAAAATGTTCATAGACAGCCGCAAGGGAGAGGGCACGAGCGTGCTGATATGGCTCCCGCCGGAGACGCTGGCGGGAGGCGAAAGCGGTGGCGGGCGGGGGCCGCTCTCCGGAAACGGATGAGTTGGGCCTGCGGGGCTTTTCAGCGCTCCGGTCTTTCTAAATATCCGCTCGCGGGTTAAAATGAAAGACTGCCGGCGGGCGAAGACAATCTTCACGGAAGGCCGAAATGGCGATACCCGAACAGTTTGTGCCGGATTTTTACAAGAAATACGTGCGTATGACGGCGGTCGCTTCCGTTTTTTTCAAGCACGGGTTTTTCTGGGCCGCAGAGGCTCTTGAGCTTACCCGCCTGTTTCCCCGCAAGATGCGCGAGCGAGTGCTCGCATCCGACGAATATCAGCTTCCCCTTCCGGTCCGGCTCCGCAGGGTTATAGAGGAACTCGGCCCCACGTATGTAAAATTCGGCCAGATTTTAAGCACCCGCCCGGACCTTATTCCGCCGGACATCGTTAAAGAGCTTTCAAAGCTTCAGGACGAAGTGTCGCCTTTCCCGTTCGAGCAGGTTCAGGAGTGCGTCGAGGAAGAACTCGGCAGGCCGCTTGATCAGGCGTACAAGTCGTTTTCTCGCGCGCCCATCGCGTCGGCTTCCATCGGGCAGGTTCACGAGGCGACGCTCGCGGACGGGCGCGAGGTCGTCGTGAAAGTTCAGCGCCCCAATATCGAAAAAATCATAAAAATCGACACTGAAATAATGCTTGATCTGGCGGTGAAAGCCGAAAAAAGGTTCGAAGAGGCTCGCCTGTTCAATCTCGTCGAGCGAGTCGAGGAGTTCACAAAAACCATTCATCAGGAGCTGGACTACACGAACGAGGGACAGAACGCGGACAGATTCCGAGTCAACTTTGAGGACGACGACTCCATCCACATTCCGTTCGTGTACTGGGACTACACCACGCGCAGAGTCCTCACGATGGAATACATTCACGGAATAAAAATCAAGGACAAGGAAAAGCTTGTCGCCAGAGGATACGACCTGACGTATCTGACGGAAGTGATTGCGAACGCATATATAAAGATGATATTGCTGGACGGGTTTTTCCACGGGGACCCGCACTTCGGGAACATATTCGTGACCGAGGGGCAGGTGGTGGCGCTGATTGATTTCGGCATGGTGGGCGTGGTGGACCCGATAATGAAGAAGAACATGGCGAGGTATTTCATATCGCTTGTGAACAAGGACGCTACGGCGCTGGTCGAAGTGCTGGAAGAGATAGCGACCATCGCGCCGGACGCGGACCGGGACGCGCTGACGCGCGAAGCCGGAAGGATGATGCAGAAGTATTCGGACGTCTCGCTGGGACAGATAAAGCTGGAAGACCTTGTGATGGAGTTGTATAATCTCGGGATGAAATACAAGATAACGCTGCCCGGCGAGTTCACGCTGATGGACAAGACGCTGGTGACGCTCGAAGGGCTTGGAAGGCATTTGGATCCGGGGTTTGACCTAGTGGGGACGGCGGCGCCGGCGGCGCGGATGCTGTTCAGGCGCGAACTGGACTTCCGCCAGTTCGGCGGCGACATGGTGCGCACTTTCCTCGACCTGCGCGACCTCATGGCCGCGCTCCCGCGCAGGCTCGACAGAATTTCGAAAAACATCGAGCAGGGTCATCTTAAAGTCAGGATCGAGATGGACAGCTACGTGGAGACGGCGCGCTCGATGGTGGACCGCCTGAGCCAGAGTTTCAACCGGCTGTCGATGTCGATCGTGCTGGCGGCGCTGCTGATAGTGGTGGCCCTCATCCTGCCGGACAGGGATTCGGCCGTCGCGTTCGGCATGTCTCTGCGAGAGATAGCGCTAGGATGCGTTCTTCTGCTGTCGGCGGCATGGATAATCTCCCTGTTCCGCTCCGGCGGCAAATAACCCCGCCGGGGCGCGAAGCCTTATATGACAAAGACCGAACCCGCTCCCGGAACGCTGTACGTTGTGGCCACTCCTATTGGCAATCTTGAGGATGTGACATTGCGCGCGCTGAAGGTGCTCGGCGGGGCTGACTGGATAGCAGCGGAAGACACTCGCCGGGGCAGGACTCTCCTCGAACGGCACAAAATAAAGACGCGGCTCATCAGCTTCGGCGGCGATATGGAGGAGCGGAAGACTCCTGCTCTTCTGGAGCGGCTGGCGGCGGGCGAGCGCGGGGCGCTGATAAGCGACGCAGGAACTCCGGGAGCTAGCGACCCCGGCGCGCGGCTCGTCGCGGCGGCAGCCGCCGCTGGCATCCCTGTCTGCCCCATCCCCGGCGCGTCCGCGGTGGCGGCCGCGTTTTCGGTGTCCGGCCTTGAAAGCCCCCGGTTCGTGTTCGAAGGTTTTCTTCCTCGCTCCGGGGAGAAGAGAAGGCGCGCGCTGGCCGCTATGAAAAATGAAGAACGCGCGGCGATTGTTTTCGAATCGGCAAACAGGATGCCGGCCACGATGGCTGACTTGTTCTCGGAACTGGGCGACAGGCGGTTGTCGATAATGCGCGAGATGACGAAGTTCAACGAGGAAATCATCAGGACGACTCTCGGCGAGGCTGCCGGGGGCGCGGTTAAACTGAACCCGAAAGGGGAATATACTATAGTAATCGAAGGCGCGCGGGAGCGGGACGCCTCCGCCGTGGATGACGACGGGGACGAGCGTCTGCCGCGTCTTTTGAGGATACTGGCGGGAGCGGGGATGTCCGCCCGGGACGCGGCGAAGGCGGCGTCCGAGTTCCTCGAAGTCCCCCGAAACAAAGCTTACGCGGAAGCGACGCGGCTGAATCAAAGCCCGGAGCATGAGCGCGAGGAGGATTAAAAGTTCCGGAGCGGGCCGGTCAGCGCGGCCCCGGATTCGGACTGCGGCGATGAAAGCGGGATTTGGCAAAACGGCGAAGTGGTTTTTCGCGCTAGTTGTGGCGCTGGCTGCGGCGCGCGCGCTTTCGCCCGCGACGGCGCTCGCGGCGGTGTTCGAGCTTGAAATCGCGGGCGGCGCGGCGGTGAGGGTGGGCGAGGTTGCCTACCTTAAGATAACGATGGAACAGGGGACGGACCCGGCCGTCGGCGCGCAGTGCTCGCTGAGCGCGGATCCGGCGATGATCGAGTTTTTGCCTGACCGCAACCTGTACGCCGCCGACGCCCTTTTCAGCATGGTCGAGAAATTCAAGGTGTCGCCTGAAACGGGCACGGTGGTTTTCCACGCGCGCGCAAACGAGCCTCCCGGCGGCAGGGTTGTTTTTCTCAAAGCTCCGTTCAGGATGAAAAGGCCGGGGGCGACGTTCGTGAGTTTCTCTTCGACCGCCTTGTTCGGGGAGGAGGAGAAACGCGCTTCGAACCCCGGATACGTTAGACTGCTGGGATACGAAGGGGAGAGCGCGGACCCGCTGTTGTACGCGACGCTGGCGGGAGACAACGCGCTTCTCAGGACAGGCGCGCGGGAGAGCATGTTCGAGACATCCGCAGCCGGGCCGCGAGGCTCCTCGCTCGATCAGGAGCTTGCCCTTATGGATATGGGCATGCGCGCGCTAGACAAAGCCCAAGACGAAAAATCCGCGGACGTCGTCATCGGATTCAGCAAGAGGCAGGTCCGAATCGGCGTCAACCAGTGGACCCGGCTGGACATCGTGATAGACAAGTTCCCGGAATACGAAACCATGACCGGGATCGAGGTGACGATAAAATACGACCCCAGATATCTCATGCTGACAGACAGGCTGGGAAGGGAGACGACTTCCGTCGAGGTGCTCGAGCCGCTGGACGATATGACGCGCGCGCAGTTGCTCAAGATGATGGAGGAGATGGGGCTAGCCGCCCCGCCGGACGCGGAAGCGGACACGCTCCGCTCGATAATAGACGGCGCGCGCAGGTGGGACTACCGCAGCATCTTTACCCTGCCTTTCTCAAACAGGGTGGACAAGTCGAAGGGCGAGATCAAGCTGGCCCTTCTGGCCAACCTGACGGCGGCGGCGGGAGAGACGAAAGCCCCTATGACTGTGGCCACTCTGCTGTTTAAAGGGCTCCGCTCAGGACAGAATATCCCCGTAGAGATGATTGACGCGATGGTCCCGGTTAGCAAAGGAACACAGCACGTCCGCAACGCTTTGATCACCATCGACTCCTCTCAGAAGGGGTGCGACGAGTCCCTTCCTCCGTCGCTCTGTTCGGGCACTTTCAAGATAACCGGCAACATGCAGTTGACGCTCGACAGGGCGAGCATAGACAGGAAGTCGCTGGTCGGCTCCAGCAAAGAAGACCACACCACGGTGGACACCAAGGTCGAAAAGCTGAATCTTCAGCAGGCGTGGAACGTCTATCTCGACGGCAGCTTCCGAAACGGGATGACGGTGAACGGGAACATGAGCGACAGCCCCGGCCAGCCGGAACAGCATCTGGACGTCGAAGTGGCAAGCAAGTACGGAACTGTCAGGTTCGGAGACTTCAACACGAATTTCGAGAGCGGAACGATGGTCAGCATGGACCGGCAGAAGATAAACGGCATGCAATTCGACTACAAGTCCGGGGGAGTGGAGTTCGCGGCGCTGCTCGCAGAATCCAGATCCAGCACGAAGTTCTCCGCTCTCCCCGACGGTCAGAATATCACAGGCCCGTACAAATTCAACGCGGGAATGATAATCCCCGGAACCATCCACATATTCAAATCGGACGGAACCGAGATTGCGGCAACGCAATACACCGTCAACTACAGGACGGGGGAGATATACTTCGTCGAGCCGGTTCCATCCGGCGAAAAACGCTCGATAAGCTATGAAGAAACGTCGTTCCTGTTCTCTACCGGGAACCTGCGGGCGTACAGGATGTCGTATAAAAAGACGGACGCGGCCGGAAGAAACGATAAATTTAAAGTGGGGGCGGTGTACCGCGTCGCGTCCGCTCCTAAAAGCACCTCGGTCATCCTCGACGGCGAGGAGCTTGTGGACGTCTCCCACAGTTCCATCGAGCAGGTCCCCTGCCCATACAACACGAGCAAAACCTGCGCCGTAGTGAACCTGACTCAAGCCTATATTCTGAAAGGCTCGGTGACGGTCACGCACGGAGGCAAGGCTTACAATCCGAGCGTTAGCGGCGGGCCTGTATATGCGGGACATCGAAGCTACCTTCACGGCAGGTTCCATGTCGAAAGGGGCGTAACCGGAACGGGCATATACGGTCAGATATCAATAAAATATTCATACTACAATCCCGAACAGATATCTTCTCAAGGATACATGGTGTACAGGATTCCCGACAACGGGTTCGACACGGCAGACAGTTCGACGATGGGAACGTACTGGTCGTGGCCATCGAACGCGTTCCCCGGCAGCGAGACCGTCCTGCTGTCCGACACCGACTCATACGAAGAAAAGTGGGATGATGTGGCCATCTGCAACGGGCTGACTCAAGCGGTAACGGGGGGCGGAACGACCATCGTTAGGTCGGACAACACGACGTTTTGCCCGGGCGACTATGACAAAACGCTAGACAATATGTCCGTATTCTATCAATTCTACGACGCCGGAACCGATTCGTTCCTTAAGTTCTCAAACTGGGTGAACCTGCCGAATACCGACCCCAGATACAAAGAATACAGATACCTGAAAATAAGATATTTCACAACGCCGATGGAGTCATCAGTGGGGTCGGAGTTCGAAAAGACGGCTCTGGGATTGACGGCGTCGGCCAACCTCGGAAGGCGTCTGACCGTCGAGGGAGAATACGCGCTCACCAACTCAGACCTCGCGGCCTCCTACGGCTCCGGAGAGGAGACGGTGACGATAGACGCCGACTCGTACACGCTTGGCGGCAAGGAAACGGGAAGCCTTTGCGTTTACGACGGAACGAACGCGGCAGACAGGACGCTGACGTGCAACTTGCCGAACGGCAATATCGTCGGCTCTGTCAAGGTGATGGTTCGCCACTGCGAGCGCGTGGACGCCAATCCCATCAACTCCTGCCTTTGCGACAAAGAGGGATTGGACCCCGGAAACGACTGCTACGACCCGCTGACGGGAACCAACAAGATAAAGTATCAGGCCGAGACGTTCGAGATAAGCAGGCTTTACGTGAGGGAGGAGCGGGCGGACGGAAGGGTCGTCCTTGTCCGTCGCGCCGTCGGGCTTCTCCCCGGCGGTTTCACTTACGACCTAGGCTTTGCCGACAGCGGACACTACTTCCCCCGCAAGTTCGACCAGCTCGAAGTGAGCTATATCTACAACCGCGTTCTCGGTTCGATCGTCGAGGGAAGCAAACATAGCCTGAGAGCTAATTACAACGGAAAACTGGTCAAAGTCAGCCTGACCAAAGGTTTCACCGACCCGTTCTTCGACACCAGCGTGGGCGGCTCGAAATCGGCTTTGGCGAACACCGACTCGACTTTGTTGACATTGAACACAACAGTGAAGAAATGGCAGTTGACTTTCACCAGAAATGAAACTGAAACAGGCAGCATAAACGCGAGCACTCTAGAACCGTCATCATTAAGCTCGTCCGTGACGAAAGGCGTTGACGCCTCATTCACCGGACGCAAACACATAAGGGGCTTTACGATAAAGACCAGCATCGTGGACAGGATGAACGCAAGCTCGATGGGCACAGCCTCGGAGACCGTGGCGGAAACCACTGAGAACTCGACGTCGGTGGCGATGACGAACAGCTTCATGAAAGACCTTCTGGCGATAACTTCGGGGTTAAGCCTGCTGGACAAAAAGAACGCGGACAAAAGCGACCTTGACACGAGCGCCATCGGAAAATCGCTGAACATAAACTTCAAACCCCGCAGAAACATCGGGCTGATTCTAGACTTCAAGGACAACCGCACAAGGTCTGAGCAGGCGTCCGTCAAGGACGTGGTGGGTCGAACGAACAACTACACGCTCAACTACAGGCCTCTGGAGCTGATGGACATCAACGCTACGCTCGCAAGAAGCGCCTCCGGAAGCGCCGGCAAGACCACCGTTCAGGAAACATCGAATTACAATTTTAAAGTTTTAAAGGATTGGCGAAGGTTCAGCGGGGTAAATCTGACATTCAGCAAAACCCGCACCCCGTCTGAAACCTACTCAAGCTCCAGCGACTCCCGAAACCTTACTATGAATATCCGCCTCCCGTGGAAAATGACTCTGATTCCGACTTTCACTAGAAACGTGTCCGGCTCCGGGACGGGATGGAACAAGTCCGATACCCGGAACCTTCGCCTCACATACGCGCCGACAAAAGGAAAAATCAAGAGCGCAAGCTGGATAAACAACAACCAGAGCAGCGAGCGTCCGGCTACAACGACATCCGCCGAAACCAAAACCAGAACGGCCACGGACACGCTGGCGATGACGGTGGCCCCGTCGTCAAAGGGGACGGTCGCGGTGAGCTACAACAGGACGCCCGCCAGTTATAACCATAAGTTCTCGATGACAGGGAACTACTTGTGGCGCAACAACATAAACGTCGGCTTCAATGTGAGCCAAGACCACAAAGGCGGAACCATTCCGTCTCGCACCACGTCGCTGGGCTTGAACACGTCGTACCAGCTCAACGCCTTGACCAGTTTCAGCCTCACGTTCAAAAGGGACTTGGTAAAGAGCGAAACGCCGGGGACCAAATCAACGACAAATCTAAGAGCGACGCTGAACACTAGGTTCGATTGACCGAGGGCCGCCGGGATTGATGGCGCGATTCGAAAGGCGCAGGCGGCCGCGCGGGAGGGGGCGCAATGACTCTAGCGGGAGAAAAAATAAACAGGCAGCTTCTCAAGCTCGCGGACAGGCCGCGTCCGGACTGGTCCCGAGAAAGCCTGCTTTTGCTGAACGGCGAATGGGAATATCGGGAGGACGGGCTGGGCATCGGGCGGCTCGACCGATGGAGCGACGCGCGCGCGTTCGACAAGACCATCGAGGTTCCTTTCTGCGTCGAGTCTGAGGCCTCCGGCGCTGCGATAAAGAATCCTTCCCGCGTCGTCTGGATGAAAAAACGTTTCAGGGTTGACTCGGCTTTCAGGCGGGGGCGATCTCTCATCCTTAACTTCGGCGCAGCCGACTACGAGGCGCGCGTGTGGCTTAACGGCAAATATCTCGGCTCCCACAAGGGGGGCTACTCCCCGTTCAGCTTCGACATAACCGAGACAGCGAGCGCGGGCGAAAACGCGCTGGCAGTCAGAATCTCCGACTCGCGCGATCCGCGCATCCCGCGCGGAAAACAGACTTTCCTCCACAAGCCTTTCTCGATTTTTTACTCCACCGTAACCGGGCTGTGGCAGCCTGTCTGGATAGAGGCTGCGGGAGGGATTCGCGCGGCTGGAGCGCGCGTCGATTCGGATCCGGCGGACGGGCGCGTCAGATTATCCATCGAGCTGGAAGGTCCCGAGCCGCCGACGGCGATCCGCGTCTCTTCGACACTCCCTTCCGGAAAGGCTTTGTCTAGGACTTACACGGGCGGCGAACTCCGGATGGAGGGAAAAAAGGCGCAAGTCGAGTTCGAAGTTCCGGAGGTCGAGACATGGTCGCCTGATCGGCCCCGGCTCTATCCTATGAGAATCGAGCTGCTTGACGCGCGTTCGCGGACCGTTGATGCCGTGGATTCGTATTTCGCCTTCAGAACCGTCGGGATATCCGACGGTCGAATATTGCTAAACGGCAAACCGCTCTATCAGAAGCTGCTGTTGGATCAGGGCTTCTTTCCGCGCGGACACTACACGCCTGTCGATCCCGCGGAGTTCAGGCGAGACGTCGAAATGGCAAAGTCTATGGGATTCAACGGCGTCCGCAAACACCAAAAAATTGAGGATCCGAGGTCGCTTTTCTGGTGCGACGCGCTGGGACTGCTCGTCTGGGAGGAGATGCCGTCGGCGTTTCTGTGGTCGGCGAAGATGCGCGGCGCGCTTGAATCTCAATGGCGCGAGGTTGTCGCGCGAGACCGCAACCATCCATGCATAATCGCATGGGTTCCTTTAAACGAAAGCTGGGGCGTGAATAATTTGATATTCTCATCCGCCGCCCGCGATTTCGTCGCTCGCATGTATGACCTTACGAAAGAGATGGACCCGACGCGTCTCGTCGTGGACAACAGCGGGTTTGAGCATGTCAAGACGGACATCGTCGATCTGCACCATTACCTCGGCACGGCGCAGAAGGCGCGGGAGTGGCACGCGAAACTGCGCGACCCGAAAAACATGGAGTTCGACTACGCGAACCTTTTGCGCAGGCTTAACCCGGCGGAGAGCGCGGCGTGCCCGCTCGCTCCCGGCGTGAAATACGAAGGGCAGCCGATGCTTGTCAGCGAGTACGGCGGTTTCGGTTTTTACAAAGCCGAAGACAAGTCGCTTATCGAAAACTTCCGAGATTACACTCTTGCAATAGCCGAAGAAGACATATTTCAGGGATACTGCTACACGCAGTTCTACGACACTGAACAGGAGCGCAACGGGCTTCTGAATTTCGACAGAACGCCGAAAATTCCGCTGGAAGAAATCAGGAAGGTGAACGAGGAGGCGGGCCGCCTCGCAGCCGAAAGGGACAAAGAACGCGGGAGAAACCGGAATGGATGAGCGCCCGCCGCGCGAAGTCGCCGGCTCCGGATATCCTAGTCGCGAAGACGCGCCCGGAGGCCCGGAGCCTCAGATGTCTTCGTTCTCTTTCAGCTTCGGATCAGGCGCTCCGGGCAAGGCGTTTCTCCCGTTCGCGATAGTGTTGTTCCTTGTCAGTTGCGCGTCGATGGCGGCGATGGCCGTTATCGGCTTGCTCGGCGCGGGTGTGGGAGCTTTGCTGGGTCTGGCGCGAGGCGCAAAACGCAAACCTTATTTCATCAATCGCTCTTTCAGCCGAGAAGGAACAAGCAATGACAACGTCATAGATATTGAAGCTGTCGAAATCAAACCCCGCAATTCGGCCGAGCTGCCTGAAAAAGCCGACTCTCCTTGATCAGGAGATATATCTGATTGAGCCGGGGGCGAAAGAGTTAAACATCGACGCCGAACGTCTTTTCGAGCGCGCAAAAAAGCGCGGACACCGGAAGTCCTACTACGTTCGAGTAAAGCCCTTCGACCTTTTCCACGAACAGGGCGGCGCGCTCCTGAATGCCGTAAGCCCCGGCCTTGTCGAAAGGCTCTCCCGTCTCCACGTATGCGGCTATCAAATCGTCGCCGAGCGCGCGGAACGAGACGATTGTGGTGTCCACGAAGGAAGAGCCCCGGAGCGGGTCGTCGGACGCGGCGAACGCGACTCCGGTGTGAACCTTGTGCGCGCGACCGGAAAGGGCGCGGAGCATGCGCCGAGCGTCTGCGGCATCGGCAGGTTTTCCGAGGGTCAGCCCGTCGGCGTCCACCACGGTGTCTGCGCAGACAACGGCGAACCCGGGGCGGCCCGCCGCCGATTCGAGGGCGCGGCCCAGTTTAGAGCGCGCTGATTCGAGCGCGAACTCCGCCGGGGCCGCTCCGTCAGGCGCGCCTGTCTCGATGTCTGAGTAATCCGCTCTGAGAACTTCGAAATCCACGCCAGCGCGCGTTAGCAGTTCAGCTCGTCTCGGCGACGCCGACGCGAGCAGTATTTTTCTTCCGCCGAAACTTTTAATCCACATTCCGCCTCCAGAGCCGCCGGGCCTTCGCGCGCTTCGCCTTATATGATAATCTCCCCGCGCCTCCGTTTTCCAGAGATTCGCTTCTGTTTCTGTTTCGGCCCGGTTTGTTGTATATTATCTCGTAGTCCCGCCGGAGGGAGCGACGATATGGAAAACGCAAAAATGGACTCCAGAACAATTGAGGCATTCGCGGGAGACCGCGTCCCCAAGTTCCTCGCCACAGCATCCCCGGACGGGGTCCCGAACATCGCTCCCGTCATATCTATTGAAGCTTGGGACGAGACGACTCTGATTTTCGGCGAACTGATGATCTGGAAGACAAAGGCAAACCTTCTTGCGAACCCTAAAGTCGGGGTCTCTGTTCTGACGGACGACATGAACTGCTGGACGGTTAGAGGAGTTTTTCAGGGCTTCGAGCGGACGGGCGAGCGGTTTGAAAAGATAAGCATGAACGACATGTTCAGGTACAACGCATACACCGGTGTGCGGAACGTGGGCGTGATAAAAGTCGAGTCAGTTCGCCGGGTGAAAGGGATGATGTCGCCCGCGAGGCTGATGGAGATGGGATACGGGGCGCTGAGGGCGCGCGGAGTGAAGTTCGAGCGCGCCGGCCCGATGCCGCCGCAGGTCACCGAGAAATTCTCCCGTGTGAAGGCCGCAAAACACATCTGCTATGTTGACTCCGACGGGTATCCTCTTTCCCTGCCTTCGATAACTATGTTTCCGACCGCGCACGGCGTTCTGGAATTCGGCGCGGCGGAGATGAAGGGTTTTACAGAGGCGCCGCCCGCGCTGCCGTTGCGCGCCGCGGCCGCCATCATCACTTCCGACCCGGTCGCTTATCAGATAAAAGGAACAGTCTCCGCCTCGAAAAGCGGCGTAGGCCTCCGGCTCGCGCGCCTCGACGTTGAAGACGTTTATTCCTCGTCTCCCCCCGTTCCCGGAAAACGCATCAACATAGAGAACGAAAGCTGAGCCCGAAAACCTAGCGTCATTTTCAAAAACGAAACGCTGAATATGCTCGAAAGACATGTAGTCCGGCTTGTCGGCGGGCTTGCTGTTTTTTAGCGCGTTTTTTCTTGTGAAAAATCGGATTCGCGCGCGAACGCCGCTACGGAGAACAGGCGGAGAGGTGGAGAATTGAGGATGAGCTTGTGAGCGCGCAACCGAGGATGCGGGGCGACGACAGGAAAATGCCGGAAGCGGAGGCGATTTCAAAGGAGGTTGAGCGGGCAAGCTTGATTCTTTTAAGGGCGTCGCGGGCGGAGTCGGGGCCGGGCGATTTGGATGGCGGGACGTTGTGTCCTCGCTCTAGCCGGAGCAGAGCGTCGAAGCAGTGTCCGCGAACTACGCCGCGAAAGTATTTGAGGAACAGGTCTCTGTTTGCGAAGATGTCTGCGAACCAGATGTCTTTGTCGAGGAAAGCGATGAGTCCAGTCTGATTGTGAAAGGCGCTGAAACGAGCGCAGAAAGAGCGTATCGGGGCGTCCCAATGCTCGTAGAGGTCGTGAAGGTCGAGCGCGCGGGATGCCGCGCCGGATTCACCGAAGAGCCTGACGATGTGTTCCCAGACATCTTTCTGATTTGGGGCGAAAAGGCCGCCTGAGCCGGCGGACTTGGCGGCGGAAGCCATGCGGGCGCGCCGCAGGCTTCCCATTGAGAAATCGGCGCGGCGGAAGGTTTTTTTGTCGTCCGGTATCGGGTCTGCGGCTCCGGGCCGGCAGTCCCAGCGGCGGACTTCGACGCAGCAGGAGGGCAGTTCCGCCTCGGCGCCCGGAGCGACGGCCGCCCCTGCGGAGATCAGCCTGCTTTGCGCGCCGCCTTCGAGCGTCTCCCCCTCAAGCGCGGCGAGCGGGCGCGGGCCGTTGTTGACAATCAGCATACGTTCCATCGAGCCGGTTTCGAGCGCGCGCGCCGTCCCTCTCGCGATGCCTTCTGACAACGGCGAGAACTCCGTCCCGTTTTTCTCAAATTCAGGAGAAATCAGGCAGACTGGAAAAATCCAAAGGCCTTGCCACGAGGAGCCGTTTTTTACTGTCAGCCCGTCTAGGAAAGCGGCGGCGGAAATCATTCGGACTCCTTCGGCGGTGGGATTCTTCAGGGCAGCAGTATCGAGAAGTTTTCAGGCGGGTCGGTTATCCTGATGAATCCGACGGGGTCATCGGGAGTTTCGAACCTTGATATGTCGATGGCGGGAACGGTTCTGTGCGGAGACATCCAGTGATACTTGAGGATGAGTTCGCCGTTTTCGGCGCGTGCGTTGCGCACATCAATGCGCCCGTATCCGGCAGAGACATCGCCGCCGCCGCGAATGAAGTATGAAGGCTCGAAACCGGAGACCTCGAATATGTCGAACCTGCCGGCGCGGTCGATAAGAGCATAGTAGCCGCTGAATTTCGAGAAGTATTCCTTTGCCGCGCCGGACCAGCATACGATCCATTTCACGTTGTAAAGCTTGAGCCGGTTCAGCAACTCGTCAGGCCGGGAATCGGCCAGACGGGAGCCGAACGCGCGGGCGTCGTAGAAACCGGCGCGCCTGTGTTTGAGAAACACGTAAGGGTAGGGGCCGCCGATGAATTCGCGTCCCGTCCAGACTCCGAAGAGCGCGGGGAGTTGCGATTTGCCGAATATCTGGCCTTCGCTTTCCTCGTCCATGGAGCCGGAGTCTTCGAGCATGACGCGGGCGCCGGGGGGCAGTTGTTTTAATACTTCGACGAGTTGGAGCGCGTCGGGCGGGGCGGGTTGGCGCAGGAGGTTGTCGTAGAAGAAATGGGCGCGGGCCGAGCCTATGACCATGAGAGCGGCGCAGACGATGGCGGCGAGCAGGGCGGCGGCGCGGCCTGCGGAACGCCGCGACCGGGACTCCGCCCATGAGGCGATGCCGACTCCGCCTGCCGCGGCCAGAGCGAACTGCGAGAGCGGGAAGTATCTGGACGGGTTGAGGGTCTGCCCGCCGGGGAGGAACGCGCCGTAGTAAGAGTAGAGCCAGAAGAAGGCGGCGAAGGCGGCGAGGAAGGCGGCGGAGCCGCGCGCGCCTCTGCGGCGCAGAGCGACAGCGCCCGCCGCGCCTGTTCCCAGCAGCAGCCAGAGCGTGGCGGCGTGCGCCGCTCCGAACGCGCCGCCGAACTCGTGGTTGTTCATCGAGACCGACGCCGTGAAGTAGTCTTTAAATGGCCGCCAGATGTCGAGGTTCATCCAGAAACGAGCTTCGGGAACGCTCTCCATGTCGGGCATGAAGCGGAACATGACGGCCACCCACTGGATGTTGGCGAGAAGCATGACGGCGGGGATTGCGGCGACAAGGACCGCCCTGAGGAAGCGCCGCCGCAGGAGCGCCCATGCCGCCGCCGCGAGGAACGCGGGAGCTAGAGCGACGGCGGAGGTTTTGTGGACGAACAGCGCCAGAGCGCACGCGGCCGCCGCTCCAGCCCACGACGCCGCGCGGCCTTCTTTAGCGAATTTGAACACAAAGGACGCGGCGAGGAGTGACAGACAGGTTCCCGCGCCTGCGGTCGGCATCCCGCCGAGGAAAAACAGCATGGGCATTCCCGCCATGAAATAAGCTCCGCCGAGGGCCATGCCGAACGCGGCCTCGCTCCGGGTCAGCCCGAAATTCCTCAAAGAGACCCACCACAGCGGCGCGAACAGGAGAAGCCCGATGGAGATAAAGGCTTTCAGGACGGAATCGACGGAGGCGTCCGGGAAGAGAACGGCGAGGCGCTGAAGAGCGATGTTGCTGTTCCAGACGAAGCCCAGAGGGAAACCGGCCATGAAATGCGGGTCGTATCCCCATATCGCGCCGGACGCCGAGTGGAACTCGCGCGCGGCTTCGCACTGGTATTTCAGCGCGGCGAAATCGTTGAACAGCAGAGGGGCGTCCTTCATCCGGAAACTGCGCTCAGCGTTGCCGGTAAGCAAAACAACCGCCAAGCCCCCGGCGAGAACATATATCCACGCTTTCGACATTTTTTTAATCATCGCGGTCCCTCGCGGCGACGAAGTATCTCCGCCTGAATTCTTTGTCGGAAGCCGCCTTGCGGACGAACCATGGGACTACGGCTCCGGAGAAGAAAACTGAAGGGTTGATGTCGCACTCGATCCAGCAGCCGGGGCAGGAGAGGACTTTGCGGCGGACGGCGTCCGCGCGCGGGCCGCGCCACAGAGAGGAGAACGGCTCTGCGGCGGCGTTTCCGGCGGTTTCGCCGCGCAGTCCGCTGCAGGGGAACACATCGCCGCCGGGGGACATCCTGAAGTGGGCGAACATCGCCATGCACGGCGGGGCAGGCTCTGATTTGCCGCGCAGCAACCTGTTGGCTCCGCCCTCGTTGAGGTAGTCCTCGGAGACGTCGCGGAGGAAAGCTCCGGCGGAAAGGGCGCGGGCGCGCGCGGCGGCGGGAGAGCCTTTCGCGGCAGCGTGCGAGCGGTAGAAGCTCTCTATCTCCGCCCTCGTCATGTCCTCCTGCGTCTCGAACCCGCCGGGGGCGGCGTCCGTCTTGCCCTCGTGGTTCTTCGCGCCGAGGAAGACGCTGTGGCCGAGCCCGAGGCTTTCCGCCAGCCTGCCGACAGGCTCTATCTGGTCTAGGTTGCTTTTCAGCGCCGTCTGGTTTATCCCCGCGTGGAATCCGAGGCGTTTTTTCAACTCGGACAGCCGGCGGAGCGTTTCCATAGCGCGTTCCGACGCTCCGGGGACGCCGCGCGCCTCGTCATGGACGTCATTGAGCGCGTCGAGGCTGACCTGAATATGCAGCAGGCGGGCGAGACTGCCCGCGCTCTCGACCAGCTCCGCCGCCCTGTCCGGCAGAAGCCCGTTGGTGGTGACGTAGAAGAATCGCAGCGAAGGCGCTCGCTCCGTCGCCAGACGGAAGAACTCGGGGAGGTCGTCCCTTAGGAACGGCTCGCCGCCCGTGACTCGGACGACTTCAAGTTTCGAGAGGGCGGGGTCGCGGACGATTTCGCCGAGCCGAGCCGCGGGCAGTTCATCGCTCTGAGGCCAGCCGTGAATGTCGCACATTTTGCAGCGGGCGTTGCAGCGGTTGGTGATGTTGAGGGTCATCAGGAACGGAGGAGATGGCCGCCCGAAGGCTCTGCGCGCGCGCGCCGCCGCTATGTCCGCCAGCGTTCTAATCATCCCTTGCCGCTCCCGCGCCCGGCTGCCGATATCTCTTTCCTGAAACGTTTGAGGTCTTGATAGAGGATTTTCAGGTTTGCGGAGCTTATGGAGCTTGAGCGGCCCGAGCGCCGGGGCGCGCAGGACACCGTGGACTCTTCAACCCGCCGACCCGCGAGGCTCATCCGTATCACAAGCTCGCCCTGCATGAAAATCCCGTCGGTCGACGGCGGGGCGACGCTTTGGAGCGCGTCTCTTTTCAGCGCCTTGATGCCGCAGCCGAGGTCTCGCGCGGGAGAGCGGAAGAGCGCTCGCGCCATCGCGTTGTACGCCCAAGACATTGCGGCCCGGGCCGGGCCGTTGGGGTATCTCGCGCGGCGTCCCTGAACGACGTCCGCCCCCGCCAGCAGCATGTCCAGCATAGCCGGCAAGTCGCCGGGGTCGTACTGTCCGTCGCCGTCCATCACCGCGATGAGCGGGTGAGCCGCGCGGGCCAGCCCGGTGGAGATCGCTCCGCCGTGCCCCTTGTTCTTTTCGTGATGCAGAGCGGTCACTTCGGGATGCCGCGCCGCCAGAGCGTCCGCCGCAGCCGCCGTGCCGTCCGGGCTGCCGTCCTCGACGATGATGATTTCGAGCGCGCCGCACATCGGGCCTAGAACGTCCAGACACCGCAGAACCAGCGGCCCGATGTTCGCCTCGTCATGGTACGCCGGACATATCACGCTCACCGCCTCGTATCTCAATACCCTGCTCCGTTTGATTATCTGTCTGCCATGAATAAATCTTAACACAAACGGATAAGCGCGCCACCCGCGCGGAGAAATAGGGTCGCCGCCGCGTCCGCGCCGTCCCTCCATCCCGCCGCGTTTGACTCAGTTTTTTTTTGCCGATATACTAATAACGTTCGCGGGAGGAGAGAGGCATGTATTTCAAGGAACCGGGACCGAAGAACACGGATGCCACGCTAGATATCGCGCTGAAGGAAGCGATGGCCCGCAAGATCAACCACATCGTCGTGGCGTCGACGAGCGGCGAGACGGGAGTGAAAGCGGCGCGAAAATTTCAGGACTGCCCGGCCCGCGTCGTGGTCGTCACCCACAACACAGGCTTCTCTCAGGAGGGCGTCAACGAGTGTTCCGAGGAGAACGCCGAGTTGATCCGGCGCATGGGCGGTCGCGTCCACACCGGGACCCACATCCTGCGCGGTCTCGGCAACGCCATCCGACAGCGCTCCGGCAACTACAGCGAAGAGCAGATCGTCGCCAACACCCTGCGCATACTCGGCGAGGGCGTTAAAGTCTGCGTCGAGATATGCGCTATGGCGTGCGACTCCGGGCTGATTGATTTCGAGGACGTAATCGCCATCGCGGGAACAGGCCGGGGAGCGGACACCTGCGCGGTCGTCGCCGCCAACTCGTCAAACAAGTTTTTCGACATAAGAGTAAGGGAGATACTCGCGAAACCCAGCGGGTTCTAATAACACACACAGGGAAACCAAAGCCATGCCAAAAGCGGCGAAGGTGTTGATATCGTTCATAGACGGCTCATATCTGTACGCGCTGTTGTCGAAGAAGCTCGAACCGAACGACGCGCTCCTGATGTGCCATACGATAATCGGGCTGCCGGAAGGTTCCCCGGCGGACAAGCCGACCATCGCCGCGGCCATCGTCAGGCAGACCAAGGCCGCTCCCCCCGTCGATTTCGCCATCCCCATGTCCCGCATCAACGGCATCAGCGTCATTGAGGAATACCTCGGCAAAGATGTGCCCAGCGACATGCAGGACTTATGGAAATAAACGCCCCGCGCCGACCCCGGACGCGGCTCTTTCGAGGCCTACGCAATGGAGCTTGATTCCCGGTTCGCCGGAACCGCGCTGAAGGACTTTTTCATGGATGTCGAATGGCGCGACACCATGAACTACGCCGCGTCCGTGGCGGACGACAACCCGGCGTATTTCGACGACACGCGGCCCGGAGGCGTTATCGCTCCGCCGATGTTCTGCGAGGCCGCCGCGTGGCGAATATCTGAACGCATCCGGGAGCACATCGACGTCCCCGGTTTCCCCTTCCATCTGCTGATGACTCAGGTGCACTACAGCGAGCGCGCCGATTTCCACCGCCCGGTCGTCCCTGAAGACAAGCTTAAGATATCAGGCCGCATCGCCGCCATCCTTCCGCACAGGGCCGGAACTCACGTCGTTATCCGGTACGACGCGATGGACAAAAAAGGCGAGCCGGTGTTTACCCTCCACTCCGGGGCGATGCTCAGGGGGGTCAAATGCGCCGGCGGAGGCGCGGGGCAGGATGCCCTGCCGGTCGTTCCGCCTGCGCCTCAGTCGGAATCTCCCGCTTGGGCTGTCCCGGTAGAGATAACCCGTCTGGCCCCGCACATCTACGACGGTTGCGCCCGAATATTTTTTCCCATCCACACTTCCGAACGGTTCGCGCGCGGCGTCGGCCTGCCCGGAACTATCCTTCAGGGAACCGCCACGCTCGCCATCGCCGCGCGGGAGATTGTGAACCGGGAGGCGGGGGGCGACCCGCGCCTGCTCAAATCTCTCGCCTGCCGCTTCAGCGGCATGGTCCTTCCCGGCACGACTATCTGCGTCCGCGCGTTCTCCCGCGAAGAGTCCGCTGGCGAGATAATCCTCCGTTTCGAAGTCCTCAACGCCGCCGGCGACAAAGCTGTCTCCCACGGCTTCGCCCGCGTCGCAAAAAACTGTTAAGAATAAATTGAAGAAATGCATTAAGGGAAAACTTTTGAAAAAGTTTTCCTTAAAATCCCTTCAAAACTTTTCTTTGCGCGCGTCGAAGCGGGCGCGTTCGCGCCTCCGCTCCGCCGCGCTCATGTGAAAAGTTGTTGGGAAAGGTTTATCAGGAGAAACGCATTCAGAATGGTTCTTTTTTCGGGCTTGAGAGATAAACAGCAATAATAAAACAATGCATTAAAACAGGATATTGAGGAAGGCAAGGTCGGCTGCGTTGCGGTCAGTACATCTTCTTTTTGCGGAGGATGCGTTGTTTGTCGAAGATGTATTTGACGATTTTGTCCTGTTCGCCGGGGCGGATGATGTCGTATTTGACGCGGGTCTCGTATGAGACTTGGGCTCCGCTTTTGACTTCGTTGACCTCGGTGACTTTCCCGACAAGCGACACTTGAACGTCTCCGGGGAGCATGTAGGTAAGCTCGACGTAGCTGTCTGGGTTTATCTTGGCGATGGTGGCGATGACGGCGTCGCTCTGGCTTAATGAGACGGTCTCGCCTTTCTTTATGTCAGAAATGGGGGTGACAGGGTCTCGAAGGATGCGGTAGGTGAGGGGCACTTTGTCTTTGAGGCCGTAGGAGCTTTCTTTGGAGGAAGCTCTGAGCTGGTCTTCGACGGGCCGGTTCACCTGAACGGTGGGCGGGTTTCCGGGATGTATGGCGCTGACTTCGCCGACGAAGGATATGTAGCAGTCGTCCGCGTGTATGGTGATATTGAGCGGGACTCCGCGTTTTAGGGCCGCGCTCGAATGTTGCGAGCCGGGCATCGGGAAGTAAACTGAATTGTCATTTTTTCTGACAATCATGCTCCCGAAGTTGTAGTCCTGCTTCATCACGGACACGGTCATTTCAATCCGCTGCTTTATATGTATCTGATCCCATACTGACATAACTTTCTCCCCAGTCTTATTGACCGCAAGGGTTTTATGTAATAAAAAATAGCAATGCCTAGGCAAAAAGTCAAGGCGACAGCGTTAACAAGGAGGAAATGCCGTTATGGGCGTCATTCGCAGCGTGGGCCTAATCGCCCCGAAGGGAACGGGAAAAACATCACTGGCTGAAGCCATTCTTTTCAACGCCAAGGTTATAAAAAGGCTGGGCAGGGTGGAAGACGGCAACACGGCGATGGACTTCGATCAGGAGGAGATCGACCGGGGCATGACTCTTATGCCGTCGGTTTTCTCGTTTGACCTGAAGGGCGCGAAGATACACATGATCGACACGGCGGGGTATCCGGACTTCATCAATGAGACCCGCATGATGACCGGGATTTTCGACAACGCGATATTCGTGTTGAACGGGGCGGAGGGCGTGAAATCTCAGAGCCTGAAGCTGTGGAAGATGCTCAACGACCGGGGTATGCCCCGGATGATTTTCATAAGCAGCATGGACAAGGAGCTTGCCGATTACGGTTCGGTTCTGGATTCGATATCGAATGTGTTCGGGATGCCGGCGGCTCCGGTGACTATGCCGGTGACGAAGGACAAGAAGCTGGTCGGGGTAGTCGATCTGGCGAAGATGAAATATTACGCGGACAAGGGCGGCGGGGCGGTCGAGGAGTCGGACATCCCGGCGGAGTTGGCCGACGAAGCCGCAGAGTACAGGGAAAAGCTGGTGGAGTCCGCCGCCGAGCAGAGCGACGAACTGATGGAGAAGTATCTGGACAGCGGCGAGTTGACTCCGGACGAGGTTGAGAAGGGGTTGCGCGGCGGGGCGGCGGCGGGCAAGATTTGCCCGGTGTTCGCCGGTTCGTCCACGCTCAACATAGGCGTGTCGAACCTGATGAGCTATCTGGCCGAGCTGACGGCAGGCCCGGAGAGCGCGGCGAATTTCGAGGCGAAGGACACTGACGGCAATCCGGTAACGGTCGCCGTCAGCCCGAAGGAGCAGTTCGCGGGGATAGTGTTCAAGACGATGGTGGACCAGTATGCTGGAAAGATAAGCGTGTTCAAAGTGCTGACGGGGACGCTGAAGCCGGAGACGCAGATAACGCTGCCGAGGGTGAACCGGAAGGCTCGCGTGGGCAACTTGTTCCTCGTGAACGGCAAGACGCAGACTCCGACGGACAAGGCGGAGCCGGGCGACATCGTGTGCGTTGTGAAAGTGGACGACCTTCTGACGGGGGAGACGCTGTGCGACCCCGCCAGACCTATCATATTCGAGCTTCCCGCGATACCGGAGCCGGTCATAGCTCTGGCCGTCGTGCCTAAGGAGAGAGGAGAGGAAGACAAGCTGAGCCGCGGCCTCGGAAGCATTCTTGAAGAGGACCCGCTGTTGAAGACCCGCCGGGACGAGCAGACGAAGCAGCTTACCGTGTGCGGCTCCGGGCAGATACATCTAGACTCGGTGGTGAGCAGGCTGCGCAGGCGTTTCCAAGTGAACGTGGACGTGGCTCCGCCGGAGATTCCATACAGGGAAACGGTTACCAAGTCGGCTAAGTACGTGGAGTACACGCACAAGAAGCAGACGGGCGGGGCGGGGCAGTTCGCCCGCGTGTTCATCGACCTAGAGCCGGTTGCGCGCGGCGAAGGCTACGAGTTTGCGGACAAGATTTTCGGCGGGGTGATAGACCAGAATTTCCGTCCGTCGGTGGACAAGGGCGTGAGGGCGAAGATGGCCGAAGGAATCCTCGCCGGGTATCCGGTGGTGGATGTCCGGGTGTCGCTGGTGGACGGCAAGACGCACCCGGTGGACAGCAAGGACATAGCGTTTCAGGTGGCAGGCAGGGAAGTGTTCAAGAAAGCGGCTATGATGTGCAACCCCATCCTGCTGGAGCCGGTGATGTCGGTGGAAATAGAAGCTCCCGACGAGTGCATGGGAGACGTGATAGGCGACATCAACAGCCGCAGGGGCCGTGTGAACAGCACCGAACAGGCCGCCGGAGCAACCATAATCAAGGCGCAGGTTCCGTTGGCGGAGATGCTCAGGTACGCCCCCGACCTCGACGCGATGACTTCGGGGCGCGGCACGTACACCATGGAGCTGGGCCATTACGAGGAAGTGCCTAAAAGGGTCGCGGACGAGATCGTCGCCAAGTATAATAAACAGAGGCAGGACGCGGAATAAGCCCGCATAAAAAATGCGGAATAATGATTTCTGTCGCGCCCGGAGCTGTTTGGCTGTATAATGTAGCCGGACAATATGAAAACAAAAGTAGTTTTCCTGATAATGCTGATAGTGGCGGCGCTGACGCCGGGGGCGGCGCGCGCTCAGATTGCGACCGCCGAACTGGCCTCGCTAGCCATCAAACAGAATCAGGACGCCCTCAAGATAAAAATGTCGCAGCCGCGCACGCCGACCGTCAGCAGGTTCGGCGCGAGGAACAGAATCGCGTTCACATTCGAGGACTCCGCCGCGATGTCGTCCCTGAAATCTCTGGCGGGCAAATCGAGGGGAAGCTGCGTCGAGAAATACGAGATACAGATGTTTATGAGGGGGGCGGCGACGATTCCCGGAGGCGGAGTATACGCTCCGGCGGCGCGCCCGACTCTGATACTCATCGCCTATGTCGAGAACGACGTGGACGCCGAAGTGTCCGTCGATTACGACGAGGTGACGATACAGTTCTTCCGAATCGGAGCCGAGCCGGCGCAGAACCGCCCGCTGCCGTTCATATCAATCGACGAGTTCGGATTTTCCAGAGAAGGCGCGCACGAGGTCATCTCCATCTTCACTTCCGCGCCCATCACGCCTTCGATATTCGAGGCTTTCAAGCCGCGCCGCCTTATGCTTACGTTCGACAGCGCGACAATGACCGACCGGGCTAGGAACCAGATGAAGAGCTACATGCAGACTCCGAAGCTGGCGCGCGCCGAGGCGTTCGACATCGCGGCGCTGCCGAAACCGTATAATTCGGCTGCTCCGGGCCGCGAGTTCCATTTCGTCGGATACCCGCCCCCGCTGCGCTCGGACGATTTCAGCATGTTTGAGGCCGGATATCAGTCCAACTCGGCGGCGGTTTCTTTCTTCCTCGAAAAAGACGTGGACTACGCGATAACCCGCAAGGGCGGGCGCGTGCTGGAGATAATTTTCACCAAGCCGCCGAAGGCCGAGCCGGACGCCTGTCTCGCGGTTCCTTCCGCAGACAATGACTACGCCCGCCCCGGCGCCCTGCCGGAAATTTATCCGGTCGAAGACGAAGAGGGCCGCAAGTTCAACGTGCCTCTCGACTGACCGCTCCTTTTTTGACACCTCGAATCCTTTTTGTTAAACTTCTCCGAATTCGCTGAGAGGAATAGCGCATGGTTAAAAATGACGAATGGATAATTAAGACGGCGACGGAAAAACGGATGATTGAGCCGTTCGAGCCGGGACAGGTCCGCGACGGCGTCATCTCATACGGCGTGTCGTCGTACGGCTACGACATGAGGCTGTCGGATGTGTTCATGGCTCCCGTGTTCGACGGTCGCTCGGAGCTTGACCCCAAGAATCGGGACAGCGTCAAATTCGAGGAAGTGACGACGAGTTGTTTCGCGTTGCAGCCGGGCTGTTACGTTCTGGGCCGCAGCGTGGAATATTTCCGCATCCCGCGAGACGTGCTGACGCTTTGCTCCGGCAAGTCCACGTACGCGAGGTGCGGCGTATTGATAAACGTCACGCCATTCGAGCCTGAGTGGGAGGGGCATGTGACCATCAGCGTGGCGAACACGGCTCCGGTTCCAGTGCGGCTGTACGCGGGGGAGGGCATCGCGCAGGTGGTGTTTCTGGGAGCGGAGAAGCAGTGTCGGACGTCGTACGCGGACAGGCAGGGGAAATATCAGGCGCAGCAGGGAATCGAACGGGCGAAACTGTGAGGCGCGCGGCGCGCGCGCCTTTATAATGAATGAATAGAGCACAAGGAGATAATGAAATGAAGATCAAAGCCGTAGCGGGGGACATAGCGGGACACAAATGCGAGGCGCTGATTGTCAATTTGTTTGAAGGGGTGAAAAAGCCGGGCGGGGCGACCGGGGCGGTCGATTCCGCGCTGGGCGGGGCGATATCAAAGCTGATCGCGCGCGGGGAATTCTCCGGCAGGAAAGGCGAGACCGCCGCGCTGCCCGGAGGAGGCAAGCTGGCGGCCGGGCGCGTTATAGTGGTCGGGCTGGGCAAAAAGGAAAAGTTCGACGCGGAAGCGGCGCGGGCGGCGGCGGCGGCGGGCATGGTCCGCGCGCGCTCGATGAAAGTCCGAGGCGTCGGAGCCGCGCTCACGGGCGCCGGGGCCGGAGGGCTTGACCCGGAAACGGCGGCATGCGCGTTCGCCGAAGGCGCCATCCTCGGCCTCTACAAATTCGACAAATATAAAACCAAGGACGCAAAAGACAAAACCTCGGAGGTCGGGATTTCCGAGTTGGCGATAGTGACGAACGACGCGGCGGCGGCGCGCGCGGCGGGCAAAGGGATTAAACTGGGCGAGATTTTGGCGAACGCCGCGAACGCGGCGCGCGACCTCGTCAACGAGCCGCCGAATGTGATGAACCCGGCTGAGCTTGCTTCTCGCGCCCGCGCGATGGCTAAAAAACGCGGACTCAAGACAACCGTGTTCGGCAAGAAGGACATCGAAAGGATGAAGATGGGCGCGTTGCTGGCTGTCAACCAAGGCTCGGTCAACCCGCCCGCATTCATCGTCATTGAATACAAAGGCGACCCGAAATCAAAAAAGACCGCCGCGTTCATCGGCAAGGGCATCACGTTCGACTCCGGCGGGTTGTCCCTCAAACCGCCCAACTCGATGGAGGACATGAAGTCCGATATGTCGGGCGCGGCGGCGGCGATAGAGGCTATGGATGCCATATCGCAACTTGCTCCCAAGATTAATATAACCGCGATTATCCCCGCGACGGAAAACATGCCGGACGGCGGCGCGGTCAGGGTGGGCGACATCGTGCGCGCGATGAACGGGCGCGCAATCGAGATTCTCAACACGGACGCCGAGGGCAGGCTCATTCTTGCGGACGCGATATGCTACGCGGTGAGCAAGGGGATGTCGCCGATTGTGGATCTGGCGACGCTGACCGGGGCGTGCGTGGTCGCGCTGGGGAGCGTCAGGGCCGGACTGTTCTCGACAGACGACAAGCTGGCGGCCAGAGTGGAGGCGGCGGCGGATCTGGCGGGCGAACGCGTCTGGCGCATGCCCACAGACGACGACTACAAAGAGTTCATCAAGAGCGACATCGCGGACATTAAGAACGTCGGCAACAGGTACGCCGGAGCGACCACCGGCTCGCTGTTCCTCGAATATTTCACGGACGGAACGCCGTGGGCGCACTTGGACATCGCCGGAACGGCGTACATGGACAAGAAGACGGGCTACTACGTCAAAGGCGGAACGGGGACGGGGGTCAGGACGCTGGTCCGGCTGGCGCTCGACATGGCGCGCGGATGACGGCGACCGGGGGAAAGACGGGGCGCGGAGGATGGGGCGCATGAAATCAGGCTCGCCCGGCGGCGCGGACCCAGCGCATCCGCCCTACCTCAAATGGTCTCTCAAAGACCGGCCCGACCCTCTGCGAAAAATTCTCATGGGCGCCTACATGGGCCGCGCCATCGACGTCATCGACTTCTACGAATTCCTCGCGCGAACCGTCAGAATACCGCTAATCGGCAAATATTTCTTCAAACCCATCATCAACCTTTACGGGGCGAAATATCACTCCGGCAGGGCGACGCCGCTCAGAGACGTTCTGCCGCTGCTGGCAGAGGCGAAATCGCTGGCGGTTTCCGAGTGCTCGTGCCGGGCGCGTATGGGGGCCTGCTCCCACTCGACCCGCACATGCCTGAAGATTAACACCGGCGCCGAGGTCGAGGAGCGCAAGGGGCAGCTCAAGAGCGAAAGAGTAGACGCCGCAGAGGCCGCCCGCATCGTCTCTCAGGCGTTCGACGACGGCTTGATGCTTCAGGTAGAGTGGTGCATCGAGCCTTACACCTACTGCGTGTGCTGCTGCTGCGAGTGCTGCTGCGTGACGCGGCGGTTGCGGTTCGACAGCGGCATAGAGAGCGGGGTGTCCCCCAGCGAGTATCTGGCAGAGATAGACGCTGCGGCCTGCTCGCGCTGCGGCGCGTGCGAGCGTCTGTGTCCGGGCCGCGCGATAACGATACCGCAACTCGGGGCCGGCGATCCGTCCGTGCGCGAAAAGGATTGCGTCGGCTGCGGGCTGTGCGAGCGCCACTGCCCGGCGGGGGCGATTTCGCTGCGCTCCGTCCGCCCGCCCGCCGTCGCTCGCGATCGCGGCTGGTTCCACCACTTCATCATTTACCTCTCATGCTATCTCGTTCTGGCCCCGCACTTCTACGTCTACCTTTTCCTCAAAGGCGGCCCCGGCGACCGCTCCCGCCCCCTCGACTGGTGACGATCAAAGAGCGCGATGCTTACCAGATAAGAATTGGTATATTATCTTTATTCGTTGCTGAAGGATGGTTTGATGCAACACATCGTGAAAACCGCGAAAACAAAGATACATCCATGCGGCAATTTCATTAACGCGCTATTAGCTGTCAATGGGCGCGCAACTGAGATATTTTGAGAAACGCTACACCACAAAAGCAATAGCATCTATTGTTCAGACACAGGAGCAAATTTCTGAATACGCTCGTTGCCATTGTCGGCAACATATATATAGCCTTTCGAATCCACTGCGATGCCAATGGGGTTCTGGAACTCGCCGGGACCGGTTCCCTCGCTGCCAAATACCGACAACAGTTTTCCATTCTCATTTGCCACTATGATACGGTCATTCCCGCTGTCGCTAATGTATACCTTGCCGTCTGGCCCGATGCACGCTCCCCTAGGAAAAGAAAGGTTTTCAATGATCGCAGCATCTAAGTTTGGGAAACGTAGCGAGGTTTCGCTTGGTGTGACAATACCGAAATTGTCTGCCGAGGAATGCGACTCGATGATGAGGCTTTCCAGACTGTATTCACTCTTTGAAGGATCGCATTGATTTTCATATTTGTCGGTTTCTCTCACAAAATGTCCACTGCTGTCAAAAATAATGTGGGTTTTCTTGCCTGAGTCGAAAACGAAGACTTCGTCATTGCTATTTATGCAAAGCCCGGTTATTCCCTTATTCATAGAAGAGCCGGAAAATGCCCCCGGTTTTTCGCGGTCAATGCCGAGAGTGAGAAGGCGATTGAAGTCAGGATCGTACTTAATCACGCTATCGCCGAAAACATCCACGACCCATATGTTGCCATCATTGTCTTCCTTCAATGTGATAAACATTAAAAAGTCGTTAGAGTTTATTGCTCTTGCCAGCGGACTGTTCATGATGTCTGCTTCTATAGAGCGTATGATTGTTCCGTCCATTCTCTCAAAGAACAGTTTGCCGTCGCGGTATTCCAAGAGTTTAGGCTCCATGTTGCTATTAATAAAAAAGGTGTAAGCGTTGCTTGCTTTTTCAGTGTTGCCATCTTCGCTGTTTGGCTCGTCGCGGATTAAATAATCTCTGTATTGCCATATTCCTTCAGGGAGAGTTATTGTTGGCTCGCTAGCTGAGTTATAAGCATTTTCCTCTGTCTGGAAGGATTCGAGGGCTATTGACGATTCAATCGAGCCTTTGTCCATGTCGACAATTAGCAGATGATATCCAGAGAACTCGGATTCAAGACAGTCGGAATTATCCGACGAGGATGTCGACAGGAGAAGGAGGGCCAATGTGTTATCTCCGGGTTTCGAATACGCTCCCACAGAGAAACTCGTAGACGCGCCCATAGAGATAGACATGTCGTGAAGAAGGAACGCAAAACTCATACGCATGATAGGCAGTCCCGCTATTGCGTCTATGTCGATGGTTTTTTCCAGTATGAAAGGAGGCACGAAGTAGTTGTCAGCGAAATCAATGCCTGTTTCATCGAATTCCGAGCTGTTGAAGTCTTCGTCGCGTAGATTGGTTTTCTTCATAATGAATATTTTTGACCAACCTGCGTCTAAGATGAACACTCGGTCGCCGTTTGGAATCACAGCTATCGGCCATTTTAGAGAGAAGTTCTCAAAACGGTTCACGCCGATTGCGGTGTAATATTTCCCAGTCGGACTAAATATCTGAATTCGAGAGTTTAGTGAATCGGCAATATATATCATCCCTCGATCATCAATCGCCACATCCGTCGGACGCCAAAACTTTCCCTTCCCATGTAGATCTGTAGCCCACTCATTTGCCTCAATGACAAAGTTAGGGGCGCTGTAGTTCAGATAAGAAATAGGCGATGCTATAGAGTTTTCTATTTGGGCACATTCGCACATCGCTTTAATCCCAGAAACCGATAATAATGTCAAGATAAAAGCGTATAATCGCAAGCTCATATGATCCTCTTTGATAAACATTCAATTTTATTTATATTCAAAGAGTAATATATATCAAAGCATCTGACTTTCACAAGGCAATTTGGAATTATGCGGCAGTTTATGTTTCTTTCAATCAGCGTGATTGTTGCAACATCGCGAAGGTGTTAGTGTAGCAAACACAGTGAGATATGGTATGGTTTTGAATTTAGGAATTCACATAAATGGCGAGTGTTTATAAGCGCATCGGAGCGGGCGATGGGAATGTATTTTGGGCGGGAGAAGAAATGTTTTGGTTTGAAAATGGGTTCCCGCTTTCGCGGGAATGACGGCACAGGAAAAGGGAGAATGAAGACAAACAGAAAATGGAACGGCAACGCAAGATGAACAATGAAGGCACATGAAAGAAAAGGGAATGATGCCGGTTAGACAATTTCCGAGAGGAAGAAGCGATCGCGGGAGAGCATGGCTGGGGCGGCGGCGACGGCGATTCCGGCGAAGACCTGCCGGGCGCGTTTTGCGGACAGGCCGAGGTCGGGGTTTTCTCCTATGGCTTTCTGGACGAGTTGTATCAGGGGGAGCGGGGGAGGGGCCCACGGTGCGAAGTTCCGCATGCCGGCCAGCGTCAGCAGGCATCCGTTGCAGTAGCAGACAGTGGCGTCGGAGCGCGGCACGGCTGACTCTAGGGTTCTGCGAAATCCGGCGCGGGCGAGGTCTATCATCGCGTATCTGGAACACCCGGCGGCCACGCCGCAGCAGCCGGACTCTTTTTTCGTCAGCTTCATCTCGACCACCTTCGCGCCGAGTCTTTTCAGCAGCGCGCGCGGCGAGTCGTACATCCGCTCGTCCATCGTTTTCAGGTGGCACGAGTCCTGAATTGACACCGTCATGTTGAGAGGCGCGCGGACTTCCAGCTCTCCGGAGTCGAATTTTTCGGCGAACCAGTCGGTTATGAGAACGGCCTCGAAGTCGAACTTCACGCCGAATTCTTTGGGGTATATGTTCGAGAGCATGTTCATGCAGGCGGCGCAGGGGAAGACGATTCTGCGGGCGTTGAGGCCGCTGAAAACGCGTCGCATCTTGAGAGCGGACTGTCTAGCCGCGTCGAACAGGCCCATGCGGTAGAACATCTCGCCGCAACAGTAATCGAAAGAGCCGAACGCGGGCAGGCTGTCGAACACGCGCGATTGGAGCGTTTCGGCGATGACGAGCGTGTTGCAGCCTGTGAACAGGACTTCATCGGAGTCTGGCGGATTCTTGATTTTTTCCAAGATGGATTTCTGCGCGCGCGATTGCGGGACGGACGTGCGGAAATTGGGGAACTCGGTTGGAATGAGGTTGCGCGCTTTTTCCGGCAGACCTTCTTCGGCGTACCTCTCGCCCCAGCGAGTTCGGATGAGGGAATAGGGTCGGCAGCCGTTCGGGCATGCCGGGTCGCACGACCAGCAGCCCGCGCACAAATCGAGAACAACAGAGGGGCGGCCTTCCTTGAGATTGCGCATCTCCGCCGCCGCGCGTTTGGGGGTCAGGCTCATGTATGAGCATTTCGACAGGCATTCTCCGCAGGTTTCGCACTTCGAGAAGTCGAAAACTTCGGAAGGGTCGTTGTAGGTTTTGTCCGTCATGCCGCGCGCTCCGGGAGAAACCGCGCGGCAACCGCGCCCGCGCGCCTCCAGTTTGATTTTTTCAATATTAACGTAAAAGTGTCATGGTCGGTATAATATTTCTGTTAATGTGGCGAGGGCCGCGAAGCAACGCGGTCGGTGTTTGCGCGCGCGCATGAGCGGATAACGGCGCGCGGCGCGGGCGGCGGCTCGACTATGAAGAAAAAAAAGTCGCTTAAAAGGAAACTATTCGCGTTCGCCGCGTATGCGGCGCTGGCTTTTGCTTTGTCGTGGGCTGTCGGGATATACGCGTTGAGCCGGATGGAAGTTCCCGGCCGCGCGGTGAAGGAGATTGAGACGCGCCTTTCGGGCGTCCTGAAGTCCCCGTTGGTCATCGGCAAAGTCAGGATAAATTATTTCGGGCAGATAGTGATAGACGGAGCGAGGCTGGGTTCCGAGGAAGACCCGATGGTTTCCATCGAGAAGATAACCGCGACGCTGAGCATTGCGCGGCTGCTGAAGGACAAGGGCAGCCCGGCCAACATCGTGCGAAAAGTGTCGCTGGAATCGCCGCGGATATGCATACGGAGGCTCGACGACGGATCATTCAACTTCGACGCGCTGATATCCGGCGGCGGCGGGGGCGCGGAAGCGGCCATGCCGGATTTCCCGATAATAATCAGAAACGGATTTCTGGAGTTTACGGACGCGTTCGACGAGGCTCCGTTGCCCGTGCGCGCCGCCGCGCTCAAGGATTTCGAGGGAACAGTGGAGTTGCGAGGCGAGCGGGTTATCGCCATAAAGATACGTTCCTCCGAAGCGAGCCTCGCGGACGCGCTGGAGGCTGAATTCGAATTCGACCTGCGGGCCGGGTGGCGGCTGGACACGAAGCTGACCGGAGCGCCGCTTGCGATGGTCGCGGAAATCGCGGGGCTGAAGGGCGCGCGGGTAGGAGGCAATGCGGACATCCTGACGTTCCGCGCGACGTCCACATACACCACAGTCGGGAATCCGCCCCGTTACTCTTGGGGCGGAGAGATCGAGGTGTCGGACGCGTGGCTGACCACCGCGGACGGCGCGCATGAAATAACTGACATCAGAGGCAGGGCTACATATTCGGAGACGGCGGCTGCGATAGAGCGGGCCGGGTTCTCGATGCACGGAGGAGAGTTCAGGGCGACCGGCGCGGCGTTGCTTGGCGGCAACCTTGAATTCAACGGCAGGGCGAGTTTCAAGGGGGTTTCGCTTGGGATGGCGGCTGCGGCTTTATCCGTTCCGGCGGGCCACATCCCGGCGGGGCGGGCGGACGGGTTCGCCTATGTAAAGCTTGGGGGCGGCGCTCCGGCGGTCTCCGCGTGGGCGGCGGCGACGGGCGTCGAGTATCGCGGCCTTTCATTCGACAGTCTGGACGGCCAGTTGGCATACGACGGCGAAAGGGCGGAATACGGATTTAACGCGAGCGGCCCCAGCGGGTCGCTGGAGGCGCGCGGAACCGCAGTCATAGTTCCCGGCGGCGCTCCGACGGTGAAGGCGGTCGTCGAGTTCTCAGGATTCGAGCTGGCGGAAGCGTTGGCGGCGGCGGAAATCGACCCCGGCGTCCCCGCGAGCGGTTTGCTGGAAGGCGAACTGTTCATAGGCGGCGGGATTTCCGCCAAGCGGCTGCCTGACGCGTTCGGCACGGCGAGGGGCGCGGACATGAGGATAGCGGACGCGAGCGGGGTGTCCGCCACGTTGAGTTTCAGGCATTCGGCGGGCGTTTTCACAATCGAGAACCTCGTGGCGGAAGCGGAAGACGAGTTGCTGATTGCCGACGGGACAATAGGCGCGGACGGCGCGCTGGACATATCGGTCGACGCGGCGGTGGCTAGAGTGACCACGGCGCTGGCGCTCGCCAGACGCGAGGACATTCCCGGCGCAGGCGCGATAAAGCTTTCAGGAGCCGTCGGAGGCTCTATTTCAGCTCCCACATTCCGGGGTTCCGTCGAGGGCCGCGACATAATGGTCAGCGACATGGCCGCCGACAGAGTGACTGGCGGCGTGGCGTATTCGGCGGACGTGGTCAGGCTTTCCGAACTGAAAATCTACACAGGAAAGAACGTTCAGGTGGTTGACGGCAGCTTGGACTTGGCGCAAAGGACGGCGAACCTCGAAGTGAGGATGCGCGACGCGTCCGTCGCCGGGTTGGCCGGGCTGGCGGCGGACACCTTCCGCTCCGATTTCGAGCCGCCCGCGGACCTAGACGGCTTCATTGATGTCGACGCGCTCGTTTCAGGCTCTTTCGACTATCCCGTGATTTCAGTCAAGGTGTCAGCGCGGGACATCGTGGCATACGGCGAGAAGATAGACCGCGCGGCCGTCTGGATGGAATATGACAGGTTCCTGAGAATAGCCGAGGGGTCCACGGTGTCTGCTTTCGGAGGCGAGACGAAGGTTTCGGGGCTGCTGGACCCCGAAGCGATAGACCTGATGTTCGAGGCGTCCGGGATTCAGGCTGAAAAGATATCGCGGGGCAAGGACTTCGGCGTTTCGGGCAAGATAAAAGGTTTCTGTTCAGTCACAGGCTCTTTCAGGTCGCCTCTGGCGAGGATGAGTTTCACATCCTCCGGGCTGGACATACTCGGCTCCCGGTTCAAGCTGGAGAGCGCGGGCGTGGAACTGAGGCAGTCCAACAGGGTGACGATAGACGGAGTGGAGTTGTCGCGCGGCTCGGAGAGGTACAGGATCGACGCGACTTACGAAGCCGAGACAGGCGGGCTGGACATGACGGCGACGCTGGCGGGAGCCCAGTTGAGGACGCTTGCGGACATGTTCGAGGGAGCGGCGCGGCTGGAGGCGTACTCCGAAGGACAAAACGCGACTCTGCGCATCGACCTGCCCGGAGGAATGTCGGGCGCTATCGACGGCAGCGTCCGCGTGTTCTCCGCCGCTGACGGACTTGCCGGGGCCATCGACCTGTCGGGCGAAGGGCTTGCTCTCGGCGCGTATCCGATAGACGAGATGGAATTCTCCGGCGGCTTCATTGGCAAATCCATAGAGATACGGAAGTTCGAGGCGCAGAACGAGCTGGCTCTCGTGGAGGCGAACGGCAAGCTCAACCTTGAACGCGCGGAGTCGTCGCTGCTCAAAGTGAGCGCCACCGGCATCGAGCTTAAGCGGCTGTCCGACTCCGGCGTGGTGTCAGCGCCAGTCAGCGGGATGCTCGACCTAGACATAGACATCGTTTCGGAGTCCGGCAGGCAGAAGATGGAAGGCTCGCTGTACGTCTCCGAGCCGTCGGCGCTGGGAGTCAGGATGGACAGGATGAGGGGGCAGTTCGAGTTTGACGGGAAAGCCCTTTCGCTGAAGAACCTGCAGGCGCAGCGCGGCTCGGACCTGCTGGCGATATTCGCAGTGTTGCCGGTCAGCAAAGACTACGGCGACAGGTTCTCGATGTCGCTGAACTCCGCGGGGATGGACCTCTCGCCGCTGAATCCGCTGCTGGGCGGGGACATAACGGTGATGGGCCGCGCGGCGATCGAGAACGTCCGTGTCTCCGGCGGGCTTGAGAACCCGTCTTTCTCAGGAGAGGTCAGGCTGCTTAACGCTGGCCTGTCGGCTTCGGTTCTTAAACCCGCGCTTTCGGCCATAAACGGCTCGCTCATATTCTCGAAGGACTCTTTGCGCTCGCAGGATTTGCGAGGAATGATGGGCGACCGCGCAGTGACCGCCGCGCTCAGCGCCAAATTCAAAGGCGTATCCGTCGAGACCGCTTCGCTCGATATCGGAGACATCGAAAATCTTAACGTGGAATATTCGAACATATACAAAGGGCGCGCGACCCTGACCGGAATCGCGCTGAGGTACTCTCCCGGCAGGCTGGATGTCGGAGGCAGGGAAGGAGCGACGCCGACGCTCAAGGCTCACAACGGCTCGTTCATGATACCGAGTTTCAGCGCGGGCGGCGCTCCGGCCAAACCAGCCCTCGCTGTCCATTTCGGCCCGCAGCCGCTCAACATCGTCGTAGGCGACGGCTTCCAAGTGCAGAGCGCGTGGAGGAACATGCGGCTCACTCCGACCGGGCGCGTTCAGGTGTCCGGCAGTATTGATAATCCGCAACTTAAAGGATGGCTCTCCGCCACGCGCGGCCACATCGGATTCTACACCACCACTTTCAGGACGACCGAGACGATAATCGGGTTCAACACAATCGAGGGCGTCGGGGTGGTTCCGATATTCTATACCGAGGCGGTGGCGAACGCGCAGGGCACGGAGATAACGATGCGCGTGTCCGGCCCGATGGTGGACATCGCGCTGTATCCTGCGTATCAGGAACTGTGCGGGACTGCGGGAGGAGACGCCGGGGTCGGCGCAGCCGACGCCATAGGCGCTCCGACAATAGCCATGGGCGACGCCGGCGACATAGTCGTCCCGGTGTGTCCGCGCGCGAGGTTCGAGGCGTATGAGGACAATGACATAGCGGGCCGCCCGCTGACCGAGGAGCAGATACTTATGCGGCTCGGCATGGTGGACGCCCTAACAGGCGACCGCTCCGCCGCCGACGCGCTTGAAACTCTCGCAGTCGGCGCCGTCTCCCCCTTCGTCGGCTCCGTCATCGAAAGGGGCGTAAACCTTGAAAACTTTACAATTAACCTTGACCCTAACAAAGATGTGCTTGTAAAATTGGAAAAACGTCTCACGGACAGTGTTTCTATCCGTTATGAAAGACTGTTCTCAGAAGACGAAACAGAACTATTAGAACTGCGGTACGAATTCAGGAAACGCAGCTTCCTGAAGTGGGGGATAGATCAGGATAGCGAAACCGACTACCAAGTCGAGTATCGACTTAGGTTTTGATGGAGAGCCATGATTGAAGCGTATCTAAACGAGCTCTCCAAGGTTCGGTGTCTTGAGCCTAACGAGGAAGCCGAACTTTGGAAGCAGTACAAGAACCACGGAAGCGTCGCCGCCCGAGCAAAGATAATCGAAAGCTATCAGCCCCTTGTCTATAAGATCGTCTCCGGAGCCAAGGCCGGGCCGGATGTCATGCTTGATCTTATGCAAGAGGGGACAGTCGGCCTAATCGAGGCCGTCGAACGGTTCGACCCGGACAAACAGATAAGGTTCACCACCTACGCGCCTTTCCGCATCCGGGGCCGCGTCATCAACTACCTCGACAAGAACAAGAATAAGGACATCGCGCTCGACGGCGGCGCCCAAGCCATGCAGGAACTCCTCGGCATGGCCAGCATGTTCGCCGACCCCACGAACACCGTCAAAAACGTCGAAAAACTCGCCGAAGACGAGATGCTCCTCAACGTCGTTCTCAAAAGCCTTTCTCGTCTCACCGAGAAAGAAAAACAAGTGGTCATCGGCATTTATATCGAAGACAAAAAAGCCACCGATTTGGCAAAAGAACTCGGCATCAGCAATTCGTACCTGAGCAGACTTCAGAAAAAAGGCATCCGCCGCTTGCGAGGCATGCTTACAAGGGTTATGAAAGAGATGAAATGAGGCGAAAAAGGCGGATATCGCGAGATATCGGGAATGATATGGATGCATATTCCGCCAACCGTCCGCATTCGCCCGAAATGCAAGGTTATTTTTGATTTATTTGCTTGATATTAGTTATAAAAGCAGAACTACTATTAGAAGAGCAGTAAACGGGGGAACGGAAATGAACCACCAAGACGTCGACACCGACAAAATTCTTAAACACATCGAGTACACGAAACACTGGCTCGATAAGGCGAATAAGAATTACGAGGAAAAAAGCTTCGCAAACGGGGGCGTGACCTTGAACTTGGCGCGCGCGGAACTTACCGCCGCGTGGGAAGAGGCCATGCAGCTTAAAACCCGCATTTTTAAAACCATTCCGAGCAAGGCGAAAGCAAATTGGAAACCCATGACATCCGTCGGCATGCTTGCCAGCGGATTTCTTATCGCGTTTTTCATGATAAGGTTCACAAACAACAATGTTCCCGAACCCGGAGCGTCGGTAGAGACGCAGTTGCCGGCCGCCATCGTTGAAAGCGCCGCAGAGCCTCAGGCTGATGCGCCGGTTGTCGTCGTGCCCGCGCTGGACTCGATTGAAAAAGCTCCGGCTCCCAAGCCCCGGCCCGCCGTTGCGAAAGTTTCCGCCCCGGCCTCTCAGCCTGCCGCCGTCGAATCTTCCGAGCCTCAGACCGAGGCCGTCTCAACCGAGCGCGAAACGGTTGAAATCCAGCCCGCTCCCGCCGCCGCTCCATCCGCTCCCGCTCAACGCGAACTCAGCCAGTCGGAAATAATCGACCTTATGAAAGCCGCCGAACGCGCGCTTGTAAAATAATTCCTCGCGATGGTTGTTAATTGTTAGGAATTTTTAAGGGAAAACTTTTGAAAAAGTTTTCCCTTAAAATCCCTTTCAAAATCTTTCACGCTGGCGCCGATGTCGCGGCTGCGCTCGCGCCATCGGCGCATATCATGGGAAAAGATGTTGGAAAAGGGTTTTCAGTGGAATCCTATTCATAAATGATTTTACATGGGTCGTCGGGAGGGAATCGCGGTAGCGATTCTCTCCCGACGACCATTGAAACGTTTTGAAGAGATTCCAAAGAGAAACTTTTTCAAAAGTTTCTCTTTGGCCGCCGGAGGCGTTCTAATGCGATTAAGGGAAAATATTTAAAAAAGTTTTCCCTTGAAATCTATTTAATTTTTTTCACGCTAGCGCCGCTGTCATTTGACCAGAGAGGCGGAAGAGAGGATTTCAAGGACAAGAGAGTCGTAGGAGCCGCCTTCGGCGGCGATTTCCTCCGGCAGGTCGCTGGTGGGGGTCATGCCGGGGATGGAGTTAAGTTCGAGAGCGAACATGTCGCCGTCGGGAGCCACAATGAAATCGACGCGGGAAACGCCGTGGCAACCGAGCGCGCGGTGCGCCGCCACAGCCAGTTTCATCGCCCGCTCCGTTGTCGCCGCGTCCAGCCTTGCGGGGCAAATCAGTTCGGTCATCCCCTTGGTGTATTTCGCTTCGAAATCATAGAATTCGTTTTTCGGGACAAGTTCGAGAACAGGAAGGGCGCGCAGAGATTCGCCGCATCCGAGGACGCCGACTGTTATCTCGCGGCCTGATAAGAACCGTTCGACCATCGCGCGTCCGAACTTTTCGACGAGCCTCCCGACGGCGTCCCTGAGAGCGCGCTCGTCGCGCGCGATTTCCACTCCGAGGCTTGAGCCTTCGGAAAGCGGTTTGACGATTGCTGGCAGCCCGGTCGCCGCAATTGCCTCCGCGCAGGATACGTCTAGTTTTTTCGACCTGTCCGGATATGAGTCTTCGAGGACGGGAACGCCCCTGTGCCTGAAGACGAGCTTGGTCAGTTCTTTGTCCATCGCCACCGCGCTCGCGGCCACGCCGGAGCCGGTGTACGGAATTCTCATTGTTTCAAGCAGGCCTTGAATCGAGCCATCCTCGCCGCCTTTTCCATGCAGAGCGATATAAGCGACTTCCACATTCTCGTCCCGCAGCCTTTCGGCGACATCCGCTCCAACATCTATTCCCAAGGCGTCGTAACCCTGTCTAGTCAGGGAGTCGAGAACCCCTTTTCCGGAGCGGAGAGACACCTCGCGCTCTCCCGAAGTTCCGCCCATCAACACGCCGACGCGATTTCCCCCGAATGGCTTTGTCATGATCTGGTCCTCTGCGATTCCGCGCTGCGAAGCGGGCATATCTCCCGTTCGCGCTGTATAAAATAGTTTCACTTTAAGAGAGAAAAAGTTGCGCTTTTTTTCGAGCGCGCGTAGGCGTGTTTTTTTCCGGCCGCCGGGACTGCTCATTCTTTTGGGGTATAATCACAATTGAAACACGGTTTCATCCAACCGTTCGGCGGCGGAGACACGCTATGAGAGTCAACGAGTTTGAATACAGGGCGCGCGTTGTGGATTCCGAAAACGGCACTGTGGCGGTCGACCTCGTCGGTGGCGTCTTCATGTCGAACATGGAAGACTTCCGCCGCGCCGTGAAACCGCAACTGGGCATACAGGTGAAGAATCTTGTGCTCAACTTCAAAGATATGGACTTCATCAGCAGCAGCGGAATCGGGCTGCTCGTGGAGAGCAGCCAGTCGTTCAAAAAAGCCGGAAAGCAAATATGGGTGGTCGGCCTCGAAGGCGAACTTGCCAGAGTTTTCGACCAGTTTTCTCTGCGCCAGATACTGATGATTCTGCCCGACGAAAAAGACGCGCTCGAAAAAATCGCCTCAGCGCGCGGCTGAACGCTCCCTCAATATAAAACGGAAGAAGAAAAGCCGAAATAAGAGGCAGACGGCGGCTGTCGGGGAAAAAACCTCGAAAAAGGGTTGTCCTCCGAAACCTTTTCCAAAGCTTCCTAATATTATTATTTAATTGCTGAAGCGCGACAAATGTGTTTGAAACGCGTTTGCCTTTCACCGCAGGAGAAGTGTCGCGACACAAATCCAGAACTCAATCGTAGAACGTTGTCAGCATAGCGCGCCGACGCCGATATCCCTAGCTTTTAGGCGTTGCGTTGCCGCAATAAAAACCGCGCGGACGCAGGAAAAACAAAGCGCCTTTTTGCGAAAGGATTAGTTTTCGATGAAAGGCTGATAGGGGTCGGAGGGGGCGGGTTGGCCGGGGTTGGTCGCCCTGTCGATAAGGATGTTGAACTGTTCCCTATGGGTTGGGAATCTGCGGGCGGCGCCGCGCAGAGTGGAGATGGCTTGGTCGGGTTCATCGCAGTTGCCGTAGCTGATGGCAAGAGAGAGGTGAAGCTGCGGTTCGTCTGGCATTCTCTTAATCAGTTCGGACAACACGGTAACGGCTCTCTCGCAATCGAGAGATGAATAGAATTTCTGGAGCGGGAATTCGGGGTCGATGTCTCTGATTTCGCGGACGGCCCGGGCGAAGTTGTCGTGCTGGCCAACGTTGCGGAATAGTATGGCGAGGGCGTAGAGGAGTTCGAGGTTGCGGTCGAACTCGGCCATGATTTCCTCTACTTCGCGGGCGTAGAGGTGCTGAAGGCGGCAGTTGTAGTATTGTTCGGCGATCTCTATGCGGAGCCAGAGCATGTCGCGGCGTTTTTCTTTTGCGTGGTCGAGGACTTCGACGGCTTTCGAGCAGGCCCCCATCTGGTTGTAAATGCGGGCGAGGTTGATGTAAGGGGAGGCGTAGTAGGGGTCGAGGTTGGAGGCTGCTTCGTAGTATTGAATGGCGGCGTCGCGTTGACCGAGGGCGACGAGAGCGCCTGCGATGTTATGAAGGGCGCGGGAGTTGTAGGGGTCGAGGGCGAAAGCTGTTGTCCAGAGGGCGACGGCCTCGGAGATCGACTTCTGGGTCTGCTGGCGGAAAAGAACGGTGGCGAGGGCCTCGTACAACTGGGGGTCGAGCGGGTCGAGCTTCAGGGCTTTGCGCATCAACTCAAGGCCTTTTTCCCTTTGCCCGAAGTAGAACTGGCAATGGCCTTTGTTTGAGAGGGCTTTCGAGTTGAGGGGGTCGTATTTGAGGGCGAGGTTGAATTCTTTTAGAGCGGTTCTGAAATATTTTTGGTCGCCTGTTTGAGCGCCGTAGTCGAGATAGATTTTTCCGCGTTCGTTGTGTATGGAGGAGATGTTGACGGCGCTTGAGTCGTCTAGGGAGATGTAGCGCGGGCCGCCGCCGAAAGCTTTCCATTGGGGGGTGGCGTCGGCTTCGAGCATGGAGTCGATCTCATCCGGGGAGATGTCGCCGGGAGCGATTCTGTATACCGCGCCTCTTGGGACTGTGCGGTAATCCATTTCGAGAGGTATGAAAAGGAAGTCGGAATAGAAGGCGCGGGACGGGTTTGCGCGCATAAGTTCGACGGCGTATCTGGCGCGGGCGGGGTCGTCCACTCTGAAGACGGGTTTTTCTTCTTCGAACAGAGAAGCGTCCGGGAATATC
>Ga0209311_1000383_pt1 | contig 42556 bp, 39 predicted proteins | sample AD_UKC045_MetaG_FD_184417 | JGI IMG/M metagenome (GOLD analysis project Ga0209311, IMG submission 184417) | Active sludge microbial communities of municipal wastewater-treating anaerobic digesters from USA - AD_UKC045_MetaG (SPAdes) (version 2) | ecosystem: Engineered > Bioreactor > Anaerobic >... | reverse complement strand
AGCCCAAGCACAATTATTACAATAATAGCCAGTGGGGGCATTATTATTATTTTCACATTGTTCAGCGCCATTAACAATACCATCGCCACAGTAAGCGCCAGAGCCGCCTCCGCCTCCACCACCGCCACCAGTGGAGACTAATTCTAAAAGACAGGAGGCATTGCAGCGATAACCAGATGTAACACCATCAGAACCATCACATTGTTCTTCGTTGTTTTTAATATTGTCCCCGCAATATTCATCTGGGCCGCCTTGGCCGCCAGTATAATAATTAACAAAATTATTATTGGTAGAATTGGCACCGGGAGCGAGCGTGACTGGCGTATCAGAAGCGCTTAAGGGCTGCCAGTTGGTTTGGATAAATTCTTTGATATTATAATTACCAGCTGGTAAATTAAGAAATTCATAGTAACCATTAGTATTGGTTTTGGTGGTAAATAAAGGAGTGGAGGTCGTGGTGGAATTAAATAAATTTATCGTCCAGTCGGCCACTGGATGGGAAAGATATTCGGTCGTGCTTAGATTGTTATCCAAATCTTGATATTTATAACCGGAGATAGAGCCAAGATTTGGTTGGCCAAGTGGCGCGAGCGCGCAGCTTTGCGTGCAATAATAACCAGTAGTAACACCGTCAGTGCCATCGCATTCTTCATAACCATCATTGAGTGGGCCACCAGTGCCACTGGTGTTGGGGCTTTGTTTGGTTTGATCACCACAGAAAGTAGCTGGGCCTTGATAGTAGTTAACAAAATCATTACGGTCCCAAGTCGATTCGGTGCCATTTAAAATGGTGATAGTAGTAGTAGGGTATTTAAATTGTATCCAACCAGTGGGCAAATCTTCACCCAAAGTATAGTTGCCCCAACTTAAATTATTAAATTCAAATTTACCATTACCATCAGTAGTAGTAGTGGCTATTTTAGTTTGGCTGTCATTAAATAAAAAGATGGTCCAATTTGCTTTGGGCAACCGGTCACTTTCTGTTGAAGCTTGACCGTCTTGATCTTCATATTTATAACCAGAAATTAGACCTAATTTAATGTTGCTAAAATCGCGATTAAGCAAATGAGTGCCAGCGGTTTCAATTGTATCAGTATAGAAAGTCGGTTCTTGGTTTTGGTCTAGGGGAAAAATTTGGCGCCAGCCAGTTTGTGGGGTTTCTTTTATGGAATAAGTGCCGAGACATAAATTTTCAAAAATATAGCGGCCGTTAATATCGGTGGTGGTAGTGGCAATTAGTGTTTGTTGACCATCATATAATTCAATTTGCCAGTTTTGTAAATAGATATTATTTTCTTTATTGCCATTATATTTTTTACCGGACAAAGAAGAAGTGCAGACGGGTGCTTCATCACCAGAACAATAATTGGCGGCGCCAGGCGTGCCTTGTTCAGTGGCGCCAATATCCCAATTAATTTGAGTGGTAGCAGTACACCAATTGGCGGCTAAAGTGCCATCACCGGGAATAGCGCGTCTTGACATTGATCTTTTTAGGCAGGCCGTTGGGGAGAATGCAATTTGCGGGCGTGGACTTTTTTGCCCGCGAGCGTTATAATGGCGCTCAATAATTACACTCCCATGTTTTTATCGATGTATTGATATCTTAGCACCAGTAGATTTTGGTGTCAAGATTTAAAATAAATAAAGAAATTAAGGGAAAAAAAGTTAGTTAAAAGGGATTTTATAACCATAATGGATCCTGATTTTCATCAGGATGACAAAATAAAATAATGAGGAAAAATAAATAAAAAAAGACGGGCTAATGGCCCGTCTTAATTACCTACAATATTTCTAATTATTGCGGTTGCTGATTCTTTTTGTAATCCTCAATCGCTTGAACCACATTAGAAGAAGAACTTAAATCTTCAAAAAACATAATGTGCTGTTTGTTGATGTACATTTTATCCATTGGACGGTGTAATTCAGTGCCAAATTTGACTAACACTAATTGTTGCTGAGTTTGGGCAGCGGGCTGGACGCCTTCAGTGCCTTCGGCTGCTTGGGCGGGTTGGATGGGCACGTTTTGAACCTGCAAGTAGTAAATATCTTCCATAGACGGGTAGTCGCCGCTAGTGTTTTTTAATTTGCCAAAATAGACTTGGCCATTGGTTAAAAACACTGCTTGCCAATCAGAAGCTTTGGCAATTTCGGTAGTGCCAGGCTGGATAGCTTTTTGATTAATACCCAAAACATCCCAGTTGGTGGTTTTAGAAATAATAGCTAAAATAGCCAAGACCAAAATAATGACTGCAATAATAGTTAAGACAATTTTGCCGCCTTTTGGTTTTTTAGCTGGTCTGGCCGGGGTGTTTTGAAAGCTATTTTCCTCTAACTCATGGGAAGAATTGTTAGTATCTTCCTCGTCGGCATACATTTTTTTAATTTCTGCCGCCCGATTGTTAATTTTAATATCGGACATATGCGCTTTCCTTTGTTAGCAATCCACGCAAAAAATTAAACCTGTGGATTACTGGTTAATAATAAATATATTATAGCATAAAAACATTAAAACATAAAAAATGTAATATTTTTTAATAAAAAAGCCATCCGATTTATGGATGGCGCGTTTTTAGTTCTTCACCGAATCGATTTTGGTAGTATCGGGGGGAGAAGTGAGGGGTCCGGGCAAGGCGCCTTTGATGTAATGAAAGGGCGGATACGATGGACCTAAGTTGGTGGGTGGTGTTTGTTTAATCGTGGTAAGTTGCTGGTAATTTAATTGAAAAAATAAACAGAGCAGCAAGATAATAATCATCAGTGCTGCGTGCCAAGCAAAGTTTTTTTGCAAACGGTTCATGTTTTTTCCTATTTTTTCGTGTCCGGTGGAGGCAATGGCGGGTTATTTATGGGAGGGGGGGGCGGGACTTGTTTTTGCGGTAGTATCAACCATAGTTGTGGTTTTGATTTGTTTGTTTTTTTCAGTCGTCTCTCGTTGCGCCACTTTAAAGCGGAAATAAATACCAATTCCGGAAAGGGCAATGAGAAAGGCAATTAGTAATAGAAATAAAAATTTTTTCATGAGTCACCTCCTAAAATGATTGATGGCCTGTTCATCGCTGGAAAATAGTTGAAAGATTTCGTTTAAGTCAAGTGTTCTGAATATCCAGACAATAGGCCGGGGTATGGCGGATAAAAAAACACCTCCTTGATTTTTTTGCGCGATAGCTAGACAGGAGATCAAAGTACCCAAACCACTAATATCGAGCCGGGTAATCTCTGATAAATTAAAAACAATTTTTGGTTTGCCTGATGCAGAAATCAGGCCTATTTCTTTAATTAAATCAAGATTCCTTTCGTTAAAAATTCCCTGTAATTTAAACACAAAAATACCATCTATGGCTGGAGTTTGTTCAATAAAATTCATGTTTCCTCCCGGTGTGGTTTTTAAAAATATTTAAAATTTTTTAATATGGAGCAGTATTCTTAAAGTAGTTCGAACGCATTTCGTCGCCGCAGGCGGGGCAAGTTGAGCTTATATAAAAATAGATATTTTAATGGAGCCGACGCCCGGAATTGTCTCCCTACGGGAGATCCCCCGCAGGGGGAAACTCGGGACCCCGCATCATAATAAATTCTGTACGGGGCAGGCCCACCCCTTACCATGCCCCCGCAGATACGGGGCAAGCCCGCATTTGCGGGGTACCAGCTGAGTTAATTCAAAATTAATTATTTTTTGGTTTTATTATTTTTTTAATTTCCAAATCTAATTGTTTACCACCTTTTAAGGATTTAAGATATCTTTCATATTTAATAGCTTCTATTTTATTAGTAAATTCTTTAAAAGCTAACAAGATTAAAGGACGTCTGTTTTTTGTTGAGGGATTTAAGCCTTTATTATGAAAATTAAGTCTTTTATTAATATTACTAGTATAACCAAAATACCTCTTTTTATCTTTAAGGGAGAATAAAATATATGTGAAAAACATAATAATATCCATTAGCCGTTGCCGAGACTTGAACTCGGGACCTACTCCTTACCATGGAGTTGCTCTACCAACTGAGCTACAACGGCGTAATAGTTATAAGTTAGATTAATAAATTTGTATGGCTAAAATATACCCTTTACCATGCCCCGCATTTGCGGGGTACCAGCTGAGCTACGTCGGCAAGCTTATATTTCCTGAATTCTTTTTTTAAATTCTGGCAGTTTTTGGTTTTCGGGATTGATCTTTTTTAATTTATTATAAGCATCAAGCGCCAAAATTTTATTTTTATTAATTATAGCCGCTTCGATTAAAAAGTCAATGTATTTGGGGCTATTGGGCTCTAATTCGGAAGCGCGCCGGATAGCGGTTAGAGCACGGTCGGGATTACCCAGTTTATATTCCACAGCCGCTAAATCTAAATAGTATTCCGGATTTTTTTGGGAAAGTTCAATTGATTTTTGAAAATTGTTTTTAGCATCGAGCCAGTTTTCTGTAGCGACAGATAAATTAGCCAGGCCGCTAAAGGCGCGGTCATTTTTTTCATCAAGTTTAAGAACGTGCTGGTAAAGCTCTTGGGCGTGCAGATAATCTTTTTGAGCTTGATAAATTTTGGCTAAGCCTAAATAGGCGCCGATATAATTAGGATCAAGGGCCAGGATTTCCAGGTGTATTTTTTCGGCAGTCGGCCAATCTTCGTTTTGCATTAATTCCTCGGCTTGAGAAAATTTTTGTCGGATTTTATCCGCGCGTTCGGTTGGATCAAGAGTTAGGAATTTTTTAGCGCGGCGGTTTTCATAATATTTTTTTTCAGCTAAGTGTAAATTTTTATAGAACTTGGTAAAAAAGAAAAAAAATTTATGCCAGCCGGGCGCATGAAATAATTTTTTAAAAAAATCAAAGTTGCGTTGGAAATGTTTTTCCAACAGAGCGCTTTTTACTCGAGCTTGCCGTTCGGCCTTGAGTTCTAAAAGGTTAATATTGGCTAAAAGAGGAAATTTGGGCCAGATAATTTTAGCAATAAAAAAAAGGCAGGCAATGATGATAAGAATTAGAAAGATAGTTAACCACATAATTGTTTGATTTTTTTAGCAGCAATTTTTTCTACTGCCAAACTGGCGGGGCCAAGGATTTTTCTCGGATCATAGACCCAAGCGTCTTGGGCCAAGATTTGACGCATAGTATTAGTAAAAGCCAAACGGAGTTCGGTGTCAATATTGACAATTTTGATTCCAAGATGGCGGGCTTTGGTTAGATCAGCGGTTTTAATGCCAGAGGCGCCGTGTAAAACCAAGGGGGTATGAGGTAAAAGCTGGTGGATTTGAGCCAATCTCCCCCAATCTAGGCGGGGAAAATTTGCTCGGCGCATTTTATCAATACCGTGTTCGTTGCCAATAGAGACGGCCAGAGTATTAACACGGGTGGCAAGTAAAAATTTTTGTGCGTCCAAGGGGTTAGTTAGAAAAAATTTTTTATTTTTAAGATTTTTAATTTTGTCTTCTGAACCGGGCAAGGCGCCCACTTCGCCCTGGACCCAAGCACCATATTTTTTAGCTAAGGCGACGATTTTTTTGGTTAAAGCAATGTTTTTGGCCAAGGGATAATGCGAACCGTCGATATGAACCGAGGAGAAACCCAACTCTAAACATTTTTTAATGAGTGTTAAATCTTGGCCATGATCGAGATGCAGGGCAATGGGGGCAGAATTTTTTTTATCACCAGCAATTTGTTTTAAGACATCGACAATAATTTCTAAACCGGCATAGTTGGCAGCGCCTTCGGAAATTTGCATGATAACGGGCTGGCGGAGTTTTTCCGCGGCCTTGGCCACGCCAAGAGCAGTTTCTAGATTAATGACATTAAAAGCCGGGATGGCAGAATTATTATTTTTAAGTGGCGCAATAATTTTTTTAATATGAACAAGCATAAAATTAGAAAGGCAAAATTTTAAATTTTAAAATCCAAATTTTAAAATAATTTTTAATTTTAAATTTTAAAACAGTTTTATTTTGAAAGTTTGGATAATTTTTCTATAATGGGCAGGAATTTTTCGGCAGTTAAACTGGCTGTACCGACGAGAGCGCCGGTCATTAATCCGGGCATAATAAAACCTTGAACATTGTTGGCGTCGACGCTGCCGCCGTAAATAAGATCAATATTTTTTTTAATTTGTTCCGGAGTAAAATAATCTAAAAGAACTTTTTTAATTACCAGAGCGGCATTTTCCGCTTCGGCTGGCTTGACAGCTTGGCCAGTGCCAATGACCCAAACCGGTTCATAAGAAATAATTAATTTTTGTTGTTCATTAAGATTAATATCTTCCAGGCCGCGAATAATTTGTCTAATTAGCACTATTTCAGTTTTTCCTAATTTTCTTTCTTCAAAAGTTTCCCCAATGCACAGAATTGGCGTCAAATTGTTTTGTAAAGCGGTTTTAATTTTTAAATTTACATCAGCATCAGATTCATGTTGAAAAGCTCTTCTTTCGGAGTGGCCGATAATGACATAAGAAACGCCAGATTCAATTAAATGTAGGGGTGAAATTTCGCCGGTATAGGCGCCGCGTTCGTGATAAAATAAATTTTGGGCAGCTAATTTGAGTGGTGTGTTTTTAATTAATTCACCAATGGTTTTTAGGGCAGAAAAATGCGGCGCTAAAATTAATTCACCGGGCAAAGGTGTTTTTTTGTTTTGAGCAATAATTTGGGCGGTTAAGGCAGTTAATTCTTTTTCCAACAACTGCATTTTCCAATTGGTAATGAGATAAAGCATAATTTTATTTTAGCGGTTTAATTTTAGCTAAAAAAAGGCGCCAAGGCAACAAATATTATTCAGGCCAATAATAATTGTTGGCTACCCAATCCACAATTGCTTTAGTATCTTGGAAGCGGTTAAGAGAGGAGCTACTGTTTAAAACAACGACAATAATTTGTTTTTTATTGGGCAGTTCGATTAAGGAAACAAAACAGTCGCCAGCCTCGGGAGTGGAGCCGGTTTTACCAGCCAAGACAGCTAAGTAAGAAGTTAATAATTTATTAGTGTTAGTGATATGGTGTATGGTTCCATTATCACTTTCAAAAGAATATCTGGTTAGAGAGAGAATATCTTTTATTTTTTCTTCAGCGATGACTTTTTTAAACAGGAGTGCTACTTCTTGGGCGGTAGAAATGTTTTTATCGCTTAAACCAACGGGATCAACAAAATTAGTATGAATTAGACCCAGATTTTTCATCTTGGCATTCATTTGATTAACAAATTGCTCATTTTTTTGGCTACTGGTGCGCACTAAGGCAGTAGTGGCGCTATTATCCGAGGCAATTAGTGACAGACGCAGAGCATTATCAAGGGTAATTGTTTCGCCGGGCAGAACAATAAGTTTACTGCCAGCGGTGGTGTCTTCGGGCAGAATAGTAAATTTTTCTTGCCAATTTTTTATCTGATCCATTAAAACTAAGGTGGTGGCGAGCTTGGTAATACTAGCAATTGGCCGTTTCTCATCAGATTTTTTTTCCCAAAGTTTAAAGTTGGTTTCAACGTCAAGAGCTAAAGCATTGGTAGCAGAGACTTTAACGCCTAAATTTTCTAAATTAATACGGGCAGGGAAGGGGTCGACACTATCCCCTGCTGTTTGTAAATTACCATTTTTTTGAAAATCACTTTGACCCAAAATTTGCCCGCCAGAAAAATTATTGGCGGGTGGCAAAAAAGACAAATTAAAAATTAGAGACAAAATGAGCGTAAAGATCATGATTAGTAAGATTTAGCAAGATAAACTAAATCAGTGGTCGGCGTTTGACACACCAGACAGCGGCCAGATTTTTTAGTGGAAGCGTAGACTCGAATGGTCGCTTTGGTATCGTTTTTGATTTGTTCGGCACAAGTATCACGGCCGCACCAGGGCGCTAAAGCGACAATATTTTTAGTGGCCAGATCATTTTTAAATGAGGCGTAATTTTTATATTTGACAGTATTTTCTTTGAGAAATTGATAACTTTGTTTTAAAAGATTTTTTTGAATGTCTTTTAATATAAATTTAACTTTATTTTTTGCCTCATTTAAAGTGGCGGTAATTTTTTCACCAGTATCGCGGCGCACCAAAACCACGCTGTGTTGAGCGACTTCTTGCGGGCCGATTTCCAACCTTAAGGGTACGCCCTTTAATTCCCATTCATTAAATTTCCAGCCGGGTGATTTAGTTTCATCCCAATCGATTTTAATTTTGATATTTTTTAATTGCAAAGTCAGTAATTTAAGATGGGCTTGTATTTTTTCTTTTTCCATGCTGTCTTTAAAGATAGGAATGATAATAATTTCAATCGGCGCGATTTTAGGCGGAATGATTAAACCCTTTTCATCGCCATGAGCCATAATTAGGCCACCAATAAGACGCGTGGAAACACCCCAACTTGTGGGCCAGGGTGTTTGTGATTGGCCGTTTTGATCAAGAAAATTAATATCAAAAGTCTGGGCAAATTTTTGGCCCAATGAATGCGAAGTGCCCATTTGCAGCGCTTTGCCGTCTTTCATAATACCTTCGATTGATTTGGTATAATCAGCGCCGGCAAATTTTTCAAATTGCGGCTTGAGCCCGGGAATTACCGCGATGGCCAAATAATCATTAACAAACTCCTGATACATTTTTAAAATTAAATCCACCATTTCGTCGGCTTCTTTTTTTGTAGCGTGGAGAGTATGGCCTTCTTGCCAAAGAAATTCAGTGGTTCGTAAGAATAATCGAGTGCGCATTTCCCAGCGGACAATATTAGCCCACTGATTAACTTTGAGCGGCAAATCACGATAAGAACTAATCCAGTTGGCAAAAGTTTTATACATAATGGTTTCGGAGGTGGGTCGAATAGCTAATCGTTCTTCTAATTTTTTACCGCCAGCTTCGGTGACCCAGGCGACTTCGGGGGCAAAACCTTCCACGTGCTCGGCTTCTTTTTTAAAATAACTTTCGGGAATAAAAAGCGGCAAATAAACGTTATCGACGCCGAGAGCTTTAATTTTTTCATCCAAAGTTTTTTGGATATTTTCCCACAGCGCATAACCATAGGGTTTAATTATCATACAGCCTTTAACATCAGAATAATCAGCCAAGCCAGCGGCAATGACCACATCATTATACCAATCAGAGAAATTTTGTTTTTGAGAAGTTATTTTGGGCATATTTTTATAGAAATATTATAACTTTTTTAAGAGAATTAGTCAAAATAGTTTAAGATTTAAGAATAAATTCTAAATTCCAAATTTCCAATGTCAAATATTAAAAAAATCCCCGGCTGATTAAGGCGCGGGGAGTTAAAGTTATAACTATAATAGTTTGACCAATAGATCAAAAAAATTGTGTTTATTAAAAGTGGTTGATCGGTTGGTAAAATTACCAGAAAATTTTTCTTTTTTCCCAGTGAGGTTTGGTCTTGGACATAACCAAAGCTCACCGGTGCGATTTATGGCGATTAAATAATGAAATTCTCGCCACTCTGGCTTTCTGTTTTTAATAATGTGCCAGATGGTTAGCGGGTCTTTTTGTTTATTAACCATTGCTGCCTCCTTACAATATTTTTAAGTAATTTTTTCAATGATTTTTCCGCCCCAGCGTACTAGGTCGCGATAAGTGACCAGTAAAATTAATAGCATTAGGACAGCAAAGCCAATATTATGAATTAAGGCTTCTAGTTTTTGATTTAAAGCCCGACCGCGGATTTTTTCAATAATTAAAAATAAAATTCGGCCGCCATCAAGAGCAGGAAAGGGCAAGATATTAATTAATGCCAGATTAAGCGAAAGAAGAGCGGCAAATTGTAAAAGATAAGCTAAACCGAGACGGACCATTTGGCCGGTTAAGACAGCAATGCCAACTGGTCCAGCCAACTCGGCAGTCACTTCGCCATGGGCAATAATATTTTTTAGTAAATCATACAGAGCGCCAAACATGGCGAGAATCAAAAAATAGGTGGCCTTAAGCGCCTGCCAGAGAGAAGCGTACCAGGGATAAGAAACTATGCCTGTTTGGACCAAACCGACGCCCAAAACAGCTTGACCCTCGGAAGTGGGTAGAATTTGCGGGATCGCATTTAAGGAGAGTTTATTTTGTCCCCGTTCAAGCGTTACGATAATTTTTTGATTAGGATGTTGTTTGGTGTAATTTTGGATAGCTTCGGCCGAAGTCATGGAAATATTATCTAGTGCTAAAATATTATCACCAACCAAAATTCCAGCGGCGGCAGCGGGTGAATCAACATTAACCGAGACAATTTGAATTTTTTCATCTCTAACGGATTTGACTTGTGATATGGTTTCATCATCAATAATGGCGGGGATACCAAAATTAAAACCAATGGTTAAGAGAAGAATACACACGAGCACATTCATCAGTACGCCCGAGGATAAGATAATAACCCGTTGCCAGATTTTTTTATGGCCAAAACTGTCGGGTTCATTTTGTTCTTCACCATTTTCACCTTTGATTTTGACAAAGCCGCCAATCGGGATCGCGTTGAGAGAAAAAAGAGTTTTAGGCGCATCGGCAGCATTAAATTTTTTACCCCAGATAAATTTTAGACGGCTAGCAGCGTTTCGGTAAAAACCAAAAAGACGGGGGGGGAGGCCAAACCCAAATTCTTCGGCGCGGACGCCAAAAATTCGGGCAGTAAAAAAATGGCCTAATTCATGAGCTAAAACCAAGAGGCCCAAGATAATAAAAAAAGCAATGATGATAATAAACATAATTTTATAAAGCGGTCTCCCCTTCTTTTTGTTGGCTGAATTTATTAATTTCTTCGGTAAAGTCGCGGGTCAGCTGGTCTAATTTTTCGATCAGTTGATATTTTTCGTCTTCTGAAATTTCTTTATTTTTTTCCGCGCTGTTAATTTCTTCTTTAATTTTATCGCGCAAACCGCGCAAACTAACGCGGCCAGCTTCAGATTTTTCTTTGATGACTTTAATCATTTTTTGGCGTGTTTCTTCGGTTAGGGGCGGCATGGTGAGGCGTAAAATATTACCTTCGTTTTTAACTGAGAAACCGAGACTGGCGGTTTCAATGTCTTTTTCAATATTTTTGATAATAGTTTTATCCCACGGCTCGACTAATAGTTGTTTGGGTTCGGGCACCGAGATATTAGCAATTTGGTTTAAGAGCATCTTGGCGCCATAAACTTCCACTTTTAAATTTTCAATAATGGAAGGAGTTAAACGATTGGTGCGCACGCTATTTAAATCTTCACGCACATGAGTGACTATTTTTTGAAAATCATTTTTTTTAGCATTAATATCCATATAAGTAAATTAAAATTAAAAATTATTTAGCGGTCGACATTCCCAAATATAACACATTAGGAGTATCAGGGTCAATAATAATTATTTTAGGACTCTTGCTTGAGGGGGAAGCACTTGATAGCCATGTTTGTCCAGAATCAAAAGAGCGAAAGATAGCAGCTGACGTGGCATAAAAAATTTGTTTGTTGTTTTGGGGATTAATAGCAAGAGAATTAATGATGGCTGAATTAGGCGGAGTTAAAATTTTAATTGGCTGCCAATTTTCACCGCCATCTTTGGTTTGAAGCAACCCGTATTTAGAAGCATAGAGCAGCGCGTCTTTTTGGGTTGGATCAAAAATTAAATCAGAGGCAATTAGGGCGCCGGAGAAATTTTTGCTTTTATCTTTGGTTGATTGGTAATTGTTTTTTAGGTTTTTCCAAGTAAGACCGCGATCGCTGGTTTTATAAATACCGTTGTTGGTGGTTAATAGGTAAATAATATTGTGGTCTTTTGGATTGACTAAGATTTTTTTGATTTGGCCAGTAGTTTTGGTTATATTTTTCCAAGATTCGCCACCGTCGGCGGTTTGATAGACTTCACCACTGTTAGTGCCAAGATAGACAACTAAATTTTCCGCGGGATCGACGGCAAGGGCAGTAATGGCAATTTTGGGACGAGTTTCTAAATAAATTGATTGCCATTTTTTGCCTAAATCCAAGGTTTTATAAACTTTGGTACCAAGCGAGACATAAAGGATACCCCTTTCTTTGGGATCGGGTGCCAGACTATAAACAGTGCCGGCAGATAAAATATTTTGCCACAAGCCACCGCCGTCATTTGAATACCAGACACCCCGAGAAGAAGTGCCAGCATAAATTTGTTTATGGTCAGTGGGGTCGAGGGCAATGCGGTTGATGTCGATAGTATTAAGCGAAACTTTTTTTTGGTCGAGAGTGCCTTCGTTGATTGTTTTCCAAGTCTCGCCATAGTCGTAAGTTTTAAAAACCCCGGCAATGTTTTTACTATTAGAGACAGATGGCATGAGAGTACAGCCGCTAAGAGTTAGGACGAGAAAAGGAACGAGAGCAAGAAGTAAAAATTTTTTCATATGTTTTTATTTTTTAAAGCTATAATGATAGAAGCATGTTTTCTAAAGCCAATTTGGGATTGGCATTAAGCGCCAGATATTTTTTTGTATTTTTGATTTTTTGGTGCCAAGCGAGAAAACGGGTAAGAGGAAATTTTTGGGCCAAATCATTAATCGCGGCGGCGGAATTAATATTAATTAATTTGTCTGATAATTCTAGTTTGGATAGGATCAGGTCACGATTAATGATTTCCCAGAGATTTAACAAGGGCGAGAGCAGGGTGTTTTTTTCGGTTAAGGTTTCAGCATGGGAGAGCAGTTTTTCCGCTAAAGATAATTTGGCGCGGCGAGTTAGATAAAACAACGAAAGAAAAAGCCTGACTTGGCTTTGATAATTTGACCATAATTCCGGCACGCGCTCGAAATAAAGAGCTCGACCGGGCCGGCCTTCGGCCACATGAGCAAGATCACGGGCGCGCTCGCGATCCACTTTATTAACCACCAGGTGTTCATAGATGTCATGATAAGAGACTGGGTTCATTTTTATTTTTTGCACTCGCGAAAGAATGGTTAAGGGCAGATTAATTTGATTAGCTACCAAAATTAGTACTACGTTTTTAGCGGGTTCTTCTAGGGTTTTTAAGAGAGCGTTGGCAGCGGCCGGGCTTAATAGTTCGGCTTGTTCAATAATGGCCAAGCGATAGGATTTGAAAAAAGCGTGAGCCAACAGATGCTCTTGGAGGGCGCGAATTTGTTCGATGGAGATTTCTTTTTTATCTGTTTCTTTTTTCAGCCAGATAACATCGGGGTGAATATTTTTTTGCAGATGTTCGCAGTGCGAGCAAGTATAACAGGGCCAATTTTCTTTTTCTGGATGAGCTTGATGACAGAGAATGTTTTGAATAAATTTTTTAACTAAGGTTTTTTTGCCGATTTGTTTGGGACCATAAAAAAGATAGGCGTGCGCCAAACGGTGATTAGTAATGGCTAACTCGAGATAATTAGTTATTTTTTGGTGGCCGATAAGTTGCCAGGAAAACATATAATTAAAAGTCAAAAGTTAAAAGTCAAAGGTCAAAAGTTAAAAGTCAAAGGTCAAAAGTTAAAAGTCAAAAGTTAAAAGTCAAAGGTCAAAAGTTAAAAGTCAAAGGTCAAAAGTTAAAAGTTAAAAGTCAAAGGTCAAAAGTTAAAAGTCAAAGGTCAAAAGTTAAAAGTTAAAATGGTTGTTACCAGAACAATTAAAAGTCAAAAATAAAGAAATTAAGGAAAATGTGATTTAAGGATAAATATCGAGTATCAATTATTTAATAATTGTGCTTTGTTTAAGAGGCCGGTTTGGGCGCCGATTTCTTTTAGATTAGCGGCGGCGTTTTTAGCTGCCAAAGATAATGATTTTTCAATATTATAATTAGTATAAAATAAGGCCCAAGCTAGGGTGGCGCCGAAGGTATCCCCTACCCCAGTAGTATCTTTCGCTTTGGTTTTGACCGCTGGTATAAAATATTTTTTTCCTTGATAGATAGCATGGGCGCCAAAAGCGCCATCAGAAATAACCACAATTTTTGGTCCAGTTTGACTCAAGACCGTTAAAAGATGATGAGTATTTTTTAAGGCCAAAGGAGAAAGATCTTTTTGACAAAGCTCGCGGGCCTCGTCTTTATTGATAACTAATAAGTCGGTAAGCTTAAGCCAGGGCTTTAATTCTGTTAAACCATTTTTGATTTGCGGGCCACCAGGATTCCAAGTTAAAATTAAATCATTATTTTTTCTTTTAAAGTTAAAAATATGTGCGAGATTGCTTTTAGAGAAACGGCCTGATAAAGAGCTAAGATAAAGTAACGTAAAAGGGTGAGAACGATATTTTTTAGTCAATTCATCGGCATCTATTTTTAAATCTTCATTGGCGCCGCGGAAACTAAATAAGACATGTTCGGCGTGGTGGCTTGTATTAATAATAATCGAAAGGCCGGTTGGTTTGGTTGATGTTTGTAAAAAATTTAGACCAAGATTATTTTTTTTAAAATTAGCTAAGAGCCAATTGCCGTGTTCGTCAGAGCCAACAGCGGTTAAGAGTTCTGTTGGCAAACCAAGCTTATTTAAAACCATGGCGACATTAGCCGCACCACCGCCCGGAGTGTAAAAGGTTTGGTTCAGATAAAATTTAGCTCCGAGCTCGAAAGCTAACAGTTTTTCTGTTGTTGGATTTTGCTGTGGCAAAACCACATTTTCGGGACTAAAAAATGTAATATCATAGGTGGCACCACCGATAACCAAGGCTAATTTGTTTTTCATAGGGATATATATAATTATAAGCTAAAAATGGAAAATAAAAAAGTCCCGATGGTAATCGGGACGCTGGAGTTACTCTGTAAGTTTAAGAATAAACGGTAGGATGTCTGCAAAATTTTTTTGTGGGTCAATGTTGATTTTGTTTTGGTGAAAAAGATCGATAATTTTTTGCGCACGTGTTTTACCATTATGTGGCATTCTGGAAAGCTCGGTTAGTTTTTTTCGAATAAAACGATCAACGCTCCTCTTTTGTTGGTTACTGTTTTTTTGTTCTTTGATAGCCCAGGCCAATTCCCGAATTTCGGTGCTAAATTCTTCAGAAAAATTTAACCATGTTTCTTCGGGATTTTCCGGCTCAAATGGCGGCGGAATCAATTTTACCAATCTTGCTCGGGAAGCTTTAATGCTTGCTGGGTCTATTTTTCTGGGATCAATTTTAATGGTGGCCGATCTAATCACAGCCGTTTTTTTTCTCCTTTTGTTTTTTTGTTGGTTGGCGTTTTTTTGATTGGGGCGGGAATGGGTGGTGATTTTTTGCGGTCGAAACATAAACGCCTCCGGTTTCAGTTGTTAAAGGGCTTTTTATGATAATTAAATTTACTGATTTTATAAGTTTATATTTGGCCGGTTAATTGGCCGCAGGCGGCTGATAAAGAAGCGCCAAAACGGTAACGAGCGCCGGCTTTAAGATGGTGTTTTTTTAAAATAGTAAGGAAATTTTTAATCGCGGTTGGCGGGGATGGTTTTAGATTTTTTTGATGGGGCGTGTAATTGTAGGTAATTAAATTGACAAAAAAATCAGCGGGATATTTTTTTAATAAATTGACCAGCTGAAGGGCATGAGCGGTTGAATCATTAATGTTTTTTAGCATTAAATATTCAATCATAATTTGTCTTTTTGTTTTTTGATAATAAAAAGTCAAAGCAGCCAAATTTTCTTTAAGTGAATATTTTTTATTATAGGGAATAAGTTCTTGGCGTAATTTTTCTTCTGGCGCATGAAGGGAAAAAGCCAGGTTAATTGGTAAGGCGTCAGCGGCAATTTTTTTGATTTTATCAGGGATGCCAACAGTGGAAAGGGAAAGGCGGCGAGCACCAAAGCCAAATTGTTTAGGGTTGTTAAAAATGCGGATGGCCGTCATAACCGCTTGATAATTTAAGAGCGGTTCACCCATACCCATAAAAACAAGGTTGGTAATTTTTTGGTGTTCTTTTTTTAGTAAACGGGCCCAAAATAAGGCCTGGGCCACAATTTCTCCAGTAGTTAAATTACGTTTAAAACCCTGTTGACCAGTAGCACAGAAAACACAGTTAAGCGGACAGCCCACAGCAGAAGAAAGGCAGACAGTTTGGCGGTTTGGATGGCGCATTAAAACTGTCTCTACCAAAAGGCCGTCATTTAAAGTCAAAAGTGCTTTTTGGCTGTTTGGGGGCGAGTTAAAAATTTTAGCTTGAAGATTTAAAGGAAAAACGGTATTTAGTTTTTGGCGCAAGGATAGAGGCAGGTTAGAAGCCAATGTCCAATCGGTAAGCAAGAGATTAAAAATAGCCGCGTTAATTTGTGCGGCGCGATAACGAGGCAAGGTGGCAATGAATTTTTCTAAAGCAGTAAAATTCATAGATGGTTAAAGCATAACATTTTTTCAATTAATCAAAAAGCACCTGCATATTTAATGACAGGTGCTTTTTAAAATTCTTAACGGTAATTGTTGGAATAATTACCTCGGTCGCGTTGAGGGCGATCTTCTTTGGGGCGAGCTTCATTAACAACCATGGCTCGACCTTGGAAATCATAGCCATTGAATTTTTCAATGGCGGCTTTGGCTTCTTCTTCAGAGCTCATTTCCACAAAACCAAAACCTTTGCTGCGGCCAGAGAATTTGTCAGAGACTACTTGGGCAGAGACCACTGTGCCAACTTGAGAAAATAATTCTTTAAGTTGGTCGTCAGTGACTTCCCATTTTAGGCTACCGACAAAAAGTTTAGTAGACATAATTTCGTTATTGAATGCATTTTAAAGGCACACAAAATTTATTTTCCTGCTTACGACCTTGAAATGCACCAGTAACGAAGATCGTGTAAAGATGCAATTAATTGAACAGGCTGATTTAAGTATAGTGTAAAATTAGAATTAAGTCAAGGGGGAGGATAGAAACAGAGAAACTGAGAAATAGAGGGAAAAAATATTAAAACAAAAAGATGGGAGATAAGATTTGCCCGCCATTCATTAATATTAATATGGGGACATAATTAATATTATTTTTACAAAAAATTAAAATAAAAAAGCCAGAGGATGTGGGATGTTTTTCCTCTGGCGGTCATTGCTCCGTGTCTTTTAGTGCAGGCATGGACAATGCCCATGTTTTAAAGCCCCATTGGGCAAGGGCGAACAAATCGTCCTTTTGCCCATGGTGTTGTTGATGGCGTGCAAGAAAGCGGTCTTGCCACCACCGCTTGCATAGGCAATTACCCAGTATGGGATGTAGAGAAATAGCAGTGTAAAAAGATTGCACCATTTATCCTCTTCTCTAAAACGGTTGGGATCGGGGTGTGGATCCCAGCCGCCCCGAGTTACTCTTACTCGGTATTCATCATCTTCGTTTTTTCCCATTTTTTTCCTCTTTGTTTTTTTATCCCTTACTCTTATTAAAAGTGAGATATTTTATTGTAATACTTTTGTAATTTTTGTAAAGCTGGCAAGTGATTGATATTGTGAATTAGTGAATTATTATAATTTTTGTAAAATATTTTTTATCTAATTTTAGCCATTTTTAAGGGTATTGACAAATTTTTTAGATTTGCTATGATTTATGTATCAAGGTCAGGCCTGCTTGAACCGAAGAAGGTGCGCGGCACCGACACGGAATGGTTCAAGGGCAACACCTTGAAGTTGAGCGACCGGAGGAAATTCAAGAGCCAAACGAAAAAAGGAGGCGTGAAGCCAGACTTACAGAGTCTCTTTTCTTGAGAAAGGGCTAGGAATTGGATCGGCAATCCAATGAACCTTACACCCTTGAGAGAGTTTAGAGAAAGAGTGAGTCGCGGATGATAATTATCGCCGTTTTCGAGATTTTTTGAGATTTTTTTTCGCCGTGGTGTTTTAAAAAAATTCGTCTCCCATCGTTTCAGAGGGTCAAAACCCCTGACGTCTCCTCACACGAGGATCGCCTAGCTAGATCTAGCTGCGGCCATCCGACACCCGGGACCTCCAAGGTTCCGGGTTATTTTTTTTATATAAAATAAAGAAATAAAAAAAGACTGCTTATCTAAGCAGTCTTTTATGATTAATTATTTTTGATTCCTTTTTTAATTCTTTCCAGTGTCTCTTCCTTGCCCAACACTTCGGCAATTTCAAAGGGTGAAGGAGAATTTTTTTGGCCAGATAAAGCGACGCGCATGGGCCAAAGCACAGCGCCAGTATCTAGTTTTTCTGCTGTAATTAAATCTTTAATAAATTGTTCTAAAGCGCTTCTGGTCCAGTTTTCTTCCGGAACCTTTTCTAATTGAGTAGATAAAAATTGTAATTTTTCTTTAGCATCGGCTAAATCGCTCTTGCGCCATTTTAATAATTCTTTATCATAAATTGGTTCAACAAAAAAATATTCGGTAGCTTCTTTAATATCGCTAAGTTTTTTTAAACGTTCTTGTTCCAAAGCAATGACTTTTTGTAAATAATCTTTTTTGTAATCTGTAATATGTAATCCGTAATCTGTAAAATAAGGAATACACAATTTTAGTAATTCTTCTGTTGATAAAAGTCGAATATAATGGCCGTTTAGCCAATTTAATTTTTCAAGATCAAAAACAGCGCCGGCTTTTTGCACCTTTTCTAAAGAAAATTCTTTGATTAATTCTTCTAAAGAGAAAATTTCTTGTTCAGTACCAGGGTTCCAACCTAAAAGAGCAATATAGTTAACCACGGCTTCGGGTAAATAGCCAAGATTTTTAAATTCTATAACTGAAGTGGCGCCATGGCGTTTGGAAAGTTTAGATTTATCTGGCGCAAGAATCATTGATAGATGAGCAAATTCTGGTGGCGTCCAACCAAACATTTGATAAAGCAAAATATGTTTAGGCGTGGAGGGCAACCACTCTTCAGCTCTAATGACATGAGTTATGTCCATTTCATGATCATCAACCACATTGGCCAAGTGATATGTGGGAAAACCATCAGATTTTATTAAAATTTGATCGTCAATTGTTTTTAAATCAAACTCTACTTTTCCTCGAACAAGATCAGTGAAAGATAAAATACCTCTCTTTAATTCCCCCCTTGTTAAGGGGAGAGAGTTTTCGGCCCCTTCTCCTTTAGAAGGAGAAGGTTGGGATGAGGTGTTAGGAATTTTTAAGCGAATAACATGAGGTTCGCTAGCTTGTAATTTTTTAGCAACTTCTTCTGTTGATAAATTTAAACACCGCCGATCATACATAGGCGCTTGTTTTTTTACCTCTTGCTCTTTTCTCATTTCATCCAAAGTTTCAGTTGTACAAAAACAATAGTAGGCATGGCCATTTTTAATTAATTCATCAGCATATTTTTGATAAATTTCAGTGCGCTTTGATTGATAAACAATTTCGCCGTCATAATTTAATCCAGCCCAAGAAAGGCCTTGCAAAATTGAAGCCACACTCCCCTCTTTATAGCGAGTTTGATCAGTATCTTCAATACGTAAAACAAATTCACCATGATTTTTTTTGGCAAAAAGATAAGCAAAAAGAGCAGTGCGTAAACTGCCAATATGCAAATCACCAGTGGGACTGGGAGCAAAGCGGGTTTTGATTTTTTTTGTGTTTGTCATCCTGAGCGATTAGCGAAGGATCCCGTGGTTCACGATTTAACGCGGCTGACTACGCGACTTGACGCTATTTTAATTCATAGTTGACATTTTTACTTATTATGCTAAGGTTAATTTAATCATAAAAAGGCACTTTTTACAAATTGTAATTAATTATTTTGGAGGCAATATGGAGAGTAAATGTTTGTTTATTGTTGGAGCAATTGCTTGGTTAATGACATTGTTTTTTGCCTTTGTCGCTTCTGCTTCATCATATAATAATTTTGTGGGGTTTTTTTGCCTTACAATTTTAATGATTTTTGTTACCACAATGACTGGAGTGGTAATGATTTATAAGAAATTTTTTAGCAGTATGTTGTTTTTGGCTGCTTTTGTTATCGCCAGTATTGTGTTGGCAGAGTTATTTGAACAAAAAATTTTATTTTTTGTAAATCAATGCTGCTTTTAAGATTTTTAAAGGAAACTCGATAACCGCGGTATAAATTCTTTTAAAGCGCCGCGGTTGATTTATTAAACGATAGAGCCACTCAAAGCCCTGCAGGCATTTGGGGGCTCTTTTTATTTTGCCAGACAGGTAATCAAAAGCGCCGCCAACGCCAATGGCTAATTTAACAGAAGGCATTTTTGGTAAATTGGCATTAATCCATTTTTGCGCTCGCGGATGATTTAAAGCCACAAATAAAACAGAAGGTGCAAAAGAATTTATTTTTTCGATAATGTTTGGTGATTCAAATGGAGTGTAATCGATTAAAATGTTTTTTGAATTTTTATTAACCCCCTCCTCACCTCCCCCTTCGTAAGGGGGAGAGCTTAGATGTTCAAAAGTGGAGTAATTTATTAATATGTTTTTTTGAGATTTATTAACCCCCTCTTCTTCTCGCTTCTGCCGAGAATTCACTCCCCCTTCATAAGGGGGAGAGTTTAGACGTTCGGCGGCGAGGCGCGGAACGTCGCCGAAGCCGCCCAAAAGAAAGATTTTTTGGCACGTTTGTGATATAGCCACGGGATCCTCGCTTTCGCGAGGATGACACTCGGGATCTGAAGAGACAGAGAGAAGACGACAAATCTCTGGCACAAGATCGGTGCCGGTAATTGTTTCTGGGACAACATCAAGTTTTTTATTGTTGCGAGTTATGCCCAACCAAGCAATCTGGCAACCAATAAAAAGTTTTTTTATTTTGGAAATTGGAAATTGGAAATTGGAAATTGCTTGCTGGTATTTACCAGCAAGCCTAATGCCATAGCCATCGGCCACAGAAAGCCAAGAGTTATTAATAATATTTTTAAATTCTTCATCATCTTGCGCCGCCATGATAAATTCCGGATTAGTAGTAACTAATTGTTGCGGAGTTGAATGGGGATCGAGTAAATGATTTTTAATCAATGCTAAAACCTCAGCTTTGGTCAGCGGATTTATTTTGACATCGAGAATTTTAATTACTGGAATGTTACTCATAATTTATATTTTTTTATCAGGTGGTAAATTGGACCGGCTGGAGTGAGGGTGCTCGACATTAAATCAAAGGCGGTGATTATAAAATTTTTTGTCAGCGGTAAAGTCGGCAGTTTAAGAGGGATAGAATTTTTTAGTCGACCTAAAGTAATGTGCGGAGTATAAGGCCGGTGATCCAAAATTATTTTTTGTTGTTTTATAACATTGGATAGGGCTTGATGTAGGGTTTTTAGATTTGGTGAATAATTAAGAGAAAGGTATAAAATTTTAGGTTTTTTAAGGTCAGGAAAGGCAGAAACGGCCTTAAAACAGGCCGAAATTGGGCCAAAATTGGCTTCTAGCGCGATTAGTTTTTGAGTCAGGTTATTTAGAGCATTTTCATCTAAATTATCTAAAAAAAGAATATTTACGTGGGCAATAGCTGGATTAACCCAGGTAATAATTAAATCTGGATTTTGAGCTTTTAAATCGGCCTGAATTTTTCTAAATTCAGCTTTTGTTTCGGGCGATAAATTAAGGGCCAAAAAACAGCGCGGCATATCTTTGATTTTAACAGTAAAAGATTATTTAGCCAAGCAAAAAAAACTCTGACTTATAATCAGAGATCTTCTTTAAAAATCTGAACTTAAAGATCGGCGTTACAAAATTATTGTAAAGCAGAACGAATGTTTAAACCATAGACAGTATCCTGTTCAAGCTTGCCTTTAAAAGAAGCAGTCGAACCAGAGATTTCCACCGGAGCAGAGGAATTGTTGGTAAGCGACCAATTTTTTGGAGCAGTAAAAGAACTGGTGATTTCTGTATTAAGCTGCCCGGGCTGTTTTTGAATTAGCAGCTGATAATTAAAATCAGTTGAAATGGCGGCTGCATGAAAGAAGTTTTTAATTTTTTCCCAAGCATTGGGTTGAGTGGTGGTGAAAGTGAAAGGTAGACGGTAAGAAAGAGAAACTGTTTTTTCTTGGCTTGGCTTAAGCACTACCCAATTGCCAAAAACTGTTTTATCAAATTCTTCAGTAATGCGCGTGCCACTGAGCTCATCAATGAGCGGGTTTTTTTCCAAAGCTAACAGATGGGGATCTTTGTTGATGGGGAGATCAGTATTAGTTTGAAATAAATTGGGCGACATGACGTCAAAATTGCTAGCAGTTAAAAGTTCGCTGCCCAAAGGCACATAAAATCTGACAAAATCAACGTTAGTTTGATTTTCAAAAACATTATTAAGATCGCCAGCATGTTGGCGGGTTAAATTAATAGTAGCGATTAACTCGCCCTGATCATTAACATTTATTTGATAATCAATTTTATTTTTTATAACCCGGTCAGTTTTGCCGCCGCCGATGTTGGTGTGTACGACCATTAAATAATCGTTTGGTGTTTGCTTAATTTCTCCATCAAGGCCCAAAGTTTTTGTGGTGGCCTGCATTGGTTCGTCACGAAACCAGAAGAGGATATTTTTTTGATTAGCGTTGTTTAGTAGTGTTTGGAGCCAAGGGGCAACTTGGGAAGCCGGTAAATGAAAGACGCGATTAAGAATTTCTGGCATCATATCGGCGATTATTTTTTTGGGTTGATTTTCTGTTTTATCATACTCGAGTTCAACGGCCATTTGAACTTCATACATAAAATTTTCAGCAGTAATGGTCTTTTGGTAAGCAGGCATCTCGATTGGACCAGTGATTTTTAATAGATCGATTAAAACATCGGGCGTAATAGCAATAATACCATCAACGGTGGTGCCGTTGAGCATTTTTTCATAGAACCAAGAAATTTTTTGAGCAGAAGCAGACCAGTCAGGAAACCAATTTGCGTCCCAGATTTGCCAGAAGGGCGAGAAACGCTGGATGGGCTTAGGGGCCTCAACAATCGTTTGAGTAGCGGCCTTGAGATCGTAAAAACCGCCGCCTGGTATTTCAAGTTTAACAATTTTGCCTTGTTTGATTTCAATCAAAGCAAAAGAACCCATAAAACCACCAGTGGGGCGCATTTCCGCATTATTTTGAAAAATAAAAAGATATTGCTTGGGCTGATCAACGCCCAAAAAAGAGATAAAAAAATTGCTTAAAGTTTTTAGATTATTAAGATTAGTAGTTAAAACGGCCAGGGTTTTTTGATAGGTGGTTAACTGATTAATTTCTTCATTAGATAAATATTTCTTTAAAACATCAAAATTAATATTATTAAGGTGGCCATTAATTTCCTTAATCAGGGGTTCAATTTCGGTAGTGGTCTTGTTCAAAGCAATAAATTTATTAGCAAAGGCTGGAGTTTCTTCGGTCGCGGCGGCGGAAAAAGTAACAGCGCTGGTTAGTTTTTTACCCAATAGGGCGGTTAGTTGTCCGAGGCGCAAGAGGTTATCCCCTTCTCTGGCTTCCGGCACAATTTTAATTATTTGTTCAGTAAAGATATTAAGTTGATCAATTTTATTTTTGGCTTCGTTGAAATTAAAATAGGCATTATTAAACTCTTGGTCGGCCTTATTAAATTCTCCCAGATTACTCCAATTAACTGCTTGTTTTAAAGAATTTAAACCAGAGATTGATTGACCAAGCACCACGCTTTTAAGGACTTGAGATTTTTTTTGCCAATTAATAATTTGTAGGGGGACGACAATTAGTATAGCTACCAAGACAAAAACAAAGATAGACTTAAAACGGAAAGTGAGGCCGCTGGCGGGTGATAGAATTTTTTTATGAGGCAAAATAGAAAAGGGGCTAGAAAAAATTTGTTTAAGATTTTTAACAAAAGACAAACAAAGATATTTTAAACCAGAAAAAAAGAGATGAATTAAAAACCAGACAGATTTTAGTATTAAATCAACCAAAAAATCTAGCGCCCGAAAAGGAAAGGTGATAATTTTCCAGAAAATAACCAGAAATGTTTTAAGCAGGCGCCAGAGCAGAAGCTGATTAAGCCAAGGCCAGAGAGTTGATTTGTCGACGGAATGATCAACAACCCCCTTGCTTAAATTCATTTTGGTGTAGTATGGTTTTTTAATTTTTTCTGGCCGATGAAAAATTTTTTTAGCAGATGTTTTTTGTTCAGTGTCAGAAGGGGCTTCAATATGGGGTGTAAAACTGGCTAAATGTTTGGCCCAATCAGTCGCAGAATAATTTTCGTTGAGGGCAGAAAAATGATCGTTTTCCCAATTTTCTTTTTTGTCGTTTTTTAAATCTAAAACATGGGGCGAGGGCTTAACAAATTTTGATGAGGGAGTTTCTTGGTGAACCGATATTTTTGTCTCTAGTTGTTTAAAAATGGGAAAAATAAAATCATCTTCCCATTGATTAGGAAGCTTGTTTTTTTGAATTTGGGCAGCGTCACTGCTGGTTATTTTTTTCGGCCGGCCGCGACGACGCTTAGCCAATAATTCTTTTTCGGCCATAAAAACATTTATTTCCACTGACTAATTTTATCCACATTAGGCTTAGATATATATTATTATAACAAATAATTTATATTTTTCATATTATATTTTATTTTATTTCTTCTTTTGATAAACTGTGATATATTAAAAGCATGATTTTTAATCTAATTTATACATTAGCAGCACTATTGATAGTAGCCAATAGTTGGTGGCAAGAACCGGTGGTGGGAGTGACGGCGACCTTGTTTTTTATTGGCGGCAGCTCTTTTTTGGCTAGTGAGATAGGGGGAATAAAAAATAGCTGGCAAAAAAAATTTTTTTATGGCAGCTTATTTTTTTTATTATTAACAGTGATAAGTTTAACGGGAATTTATTATCTTTATCAGTGGAATAATTTAGTGCTCGGCGGATATATTTTTTTATGGGTGGCGGCGGGATGGCTTTATTATTTTTTAAAGAAGATAAAAAGTAGTGACGAACAAAAATTTTTTAAAGAACTTTTTTTTAAATTTAAAAGCGTACCCCTTAAAAATTGGTTTTTATTTTTATTTTATTTAATAGGCATTGTTGGCTGTTTGATTATTTTATTTAAGTCAGCCACCTTAGACCCAGTCCGGACGCCTTGGGTGATAGTGCCGAAATATTTTTTTGTTATTTATGCCTTAATTTCTAGCTTATTAATAATAATAGTGCGCCAAGAGAAAGGTTTTTTAAAAATATTTTTTTTAAGCATTTATTTTTTGTTAAGTTTTTCGGTAGCACAAATAATCTTTCCGTTGGGTTATGGTTATGACGCCTTAATTCATTTGGCTGCGGAAAAACACATAGCCAATTGGGGTTTTATCTTACCGAAAACTTTTTATTATATTGGCCAATATGCCCTAGTGTTTTTTTTAGCTAAAACTACCGCCTTATCGACGGAATTGGTTAACAGTTGGTTGGTGCCAGTTTTGGCGAGCTGTTTTTTGCCGGCCACCCTGATGGTGGCTTATGAAAAGCTTAAAGAGCAAATAAAAATAAATTATTTGCCTTTATTTTTTCTTTTATTAACTTTTGCTATTTTCACTTTTACCACCCCACAAAATTTAAGTGATCTAATGTTGATTATTTTTTCTTTTTTAATTTTCAATCATTTTAAAGAGAAAGTAATTAGCGGCTGGGGATGGGGTCTTTTGGTTTTGGCCATAGTTTTGATTCATCCAGTGGCCGGCATAGCGGCTTTTGTGGCGGGATCAGTAATATTTTTGTCGCAGCTGGGGATAAAAAAAGTGTTTTTTGTTTGGTGGAGTTTGGTTTTGTGTTTTTTAGCGCCATTGGCTTTTTTAATTTTGTCTTGGGTTAATCCCCTATTTGCCGCTAATTGGCAGATAAATTGGCAGTTTAAAGCCTGGGCACAAAATATTTTTAGATTTTTTCCGGATTTGTTTTTGAACACTAATTTTGTTCATTTAATTAAGACGGCGGCTTATTTTTTGTGGCAGCCAGTGACGTTGTTTTTAATGGTTTTTTTGCTAGCAATTTATGGTTGGAAACGTTTTAATATTTTCAATAAGACGAATAATGAATTAAAAATAATTAATGGCGGATTATTAAAAAATAAAAATACTATTTTTTTACTAATCTTTTTGATTTTAGTAATAAATTCCGGGGTGCTTTTTTCTTTGGCTGATTTTTCTTTTTTAATTAATTACGAGCGAGGTGATTTTAGCAGGCGCCTATTTCAAGAAGGGGTTTATTTTTTATATCCGTTGGTTTTTTTGGCAGTAGGCGGAATATTAAAAAATGTTCGGGAAAAAGTAATTTTAAAAAATAAATTAATAAAAATTATCACCAGTATAATTTTGGCCCTGAGTTTAACCGGCGCAATTTATTTTTCTTATCCGCGCCATGATGTTTATGCAATTAATTTGGGTTTTAATACTTCGATTTATGATTTTAGGGCAGTGGCTTATTTAGATCAAACAACAGCGGAACCATATGTGGTTTTAGCTAATCAGCAAGCGGGAGCGGCCGCGCTTTTAACTTTGGGCTATCGCTATTTTGATAATCAATATTTTATGTATTCAATTCCGACGGGCGGACCGCTTTATTTGATTTATACTAAAATGGCTTATGACGGTCTTATTAGTTATGAAGTGGCTAAAGAGGCAATGGATTTAACTAGGGTTAACGTGGTTTATTTGTATTTACCAGATTATTGGTTTAATTTAAAAAAAATAAAACCACAGCTTCAAGCAGTGGCAGATGAGACAATAAAAATAGAAGATGGCAAAGTGTGGGTGTTTAAGTTTGTCAGAAAGTGATAAGTATATGATTAAACACCATAATTCACAAAAGAGAATTTATGAGTTAGATAAAATATATTTTGCGGTCAGCAAAACTTGGCACAATTTTTCTTATTTTAAAGAACCAATTTTTTGCCAATTATTAAAGGAAGAGTTGAAAATTTGTAAGCAGTTAAAGAAGTTTAAATTATTTGCCGGGGTCAATTATGTATGATCATATAAATTTATTAATTCAGCCGAGTGATGAGTTTAATATTTCAAAAATTATGAAGTCATTAAAGGAGAATGTGGCGCGTGATATCAATTATATAATTTTTAATCAACGCAATGAAGGCGACACGTCGACGTGTCGCCTTCAAATACGAGGATCAATATTAAAATTTCAAAGTTTATTTAAAAACAGATACCGGTCAAAAATATTTCCTAAATTTCAATGGCAGGCGTCATTTCATGATCATATTATTAGGAATGGCAAAGATTTTTTAAATCATTATAATTATACTATTTATAATTTTCAAAAACATCAGTTGCCAAGTGATTGGACTTACACTTCACTTAATGATCAAAGCGATTTAACTGACCGGGCAGATTTTTGGTTGTTTGATTAAAAAAGATAAAAAAGTTCAATAAAAATCATGCTTTAGATTTAATTTAAATTAGTTCTTCGAGTTTTTTTACATAATTTTCGACTCCAATATTATTGATTGACGCCTGGCAATTGGTCGACATCTCGGCCAATTGTTTTTTATTGGTTAAACAAAATTTCATGATTTTTAGTAAATCTGCTTCATCGCCGGCTTCAAAAGTAAAGCCATTATAGTTATCCTTGATAAATTCAATGCCGCCGATGCGGGCTGCCAGGACTGGCACGCCATAGGAGAGGCTTTCGAAAATAACCGTCGGCGAATTTTCATAACATAAAGACGGCACGACAGTGACATTGGTCGATTCGAAAATATTTTTTAATTCCAAATTAGGCAAGTAACCTTTAAAAATAATATTTTGATTATGATTAGCTAGTTGTTTGGCTTCGTTCAAAGCGTTACCGGTGCCAACAACAATGAGATTAATTTTTTCGTTAGCCATAAGCGTGGCGGAGAGTTTCTGAAAGACATTAATTAGCAATAGAACGCCTTTGTATTTTTCAATTTGGCCGACAAAAAGAAAAGTAAAATCTTGTTTAAGGCTAATTTCATGAGTTTTGGCAGTGGTTTTTATGTTGATGGGGTTAGTTAAAATAATTTTTTGCGAGCGAGGAAAAAATTTTTTACTGGCATAAAAATCAATTAAAAATTTAGACGAGGAAATGACGACGTCGGGATTATTTAAAAGCAAACGATTAATCCAGCGGAATAAACGGGTTAAAAAGAAAGTGTGCTGCCAGGAATTTTCTAATCCTTTTAAGATTAAGCCGGAAGGAGTATAAAGCTGGACATCGTGAAGAGTGTGAATATTTTTAATACCCAAACTTTTAATCGCGCGGCAAGTTAAATAGCCAATACCTTTGAGCACGTGGGTCATTACCACTGGCGGTCTTTCTGACCTTAATATTTTTTTAATGATAAAATAGGAGTGAAGATTAAACATATCAAAACCGTGCCAGAGCAAACGCCAAAAAGCGTGATTTTGATAATGATTGATGTTTAAGTATGAAAAGATATTTAAAGGATAAAAGCGATAGATGGTTAGACCATTTTCGCTTGTTTTTTTGGGCCACAAGCTTGATATTTTTTGGTAGGGACAGATAGTGATGATAATAATTTCATAATTTTTGTTTTTAAATTCAGCCACAATATTTTTAACCACTGTTTCCGCACCGCCCCGAGTATAGGGAGAAAAGATTGAGGTGATGAGACAAATTTTTTGTTTATTGACGGCGGGGAGCAAGTTTTTATATGCTTGGTTAATGTTTTGGCAAATTTTTGTCCAGTCAAAAAATTGCGCGACTCTTTTTCTAGCGGCTAAGCCAAATTTTTGTCTTAATTTATCATCAGCTAATAAAAAGTTTATTTTTTCACTTAAATCATCAATATCGCCTGGTTTAACAATTAGACCAGAATCATTATCGATGGTAACACGAAGCCCGGGCCAATCACTAACAATAACCGGCGTGCCGCTGGCCAACGCTTCGACCGCGACCAAGCTAAAACATTCAGTAGCGGCCACAGATGGGACGACAACCAAATCGGCGGCTTGATAAAATTTTGGCAATTGGTTTTGGGTAATAGTTCCTAAAAAAATAATTTTTTTCTGAAGATTAAGTTTGGTGCTTAAATTTTCATATGTCTGCCTTAAATCACCGTCGCCAGCGATCACTATTTGGGCGGTATCGGGCAGACGGCGGGCAGCTTTAATTAAAATATCAATACCCTTAAAGTAGTGCTGGCGATCAAGCGCCTGGGCAGTAAAAATTATTTTTTTATCAGGCAGCCCGAGTTGTTTTTTTAATTCAGATTGCTTGGCAAAATCTTTTAATTTGAATTTTTCGAGTTCCACGCCGTGGGGGATGATTTTTATTTTAGCTTGATATTTTTGATAAAAAGGAGCGAGATCAGAATACGCGGCATAGTCCTCTGAAAGAGCAAAAATTAAGTCAGCTGTTTTCATGACTCTGGGCATGAAGATTTTGCGGTGATGGCTGAACACTTTTTTTATCCAGCCTTCCCCGACTGCCTCCATGGCGTGATGAATAATAATTTTTGGTCTTTTGGCAAATAATTTTAAGAGCGGTAAAAATTCGGCTACGCCATAATAAGGATAATAAAGATGGACAATATCAAAATTTTTTAAGCGCCAAATTAGTTGGGGAGAGAAATGAGCATAGCCATAGCGAAACCAAGGATGAAATATTTTAATAGAAAAATTATCATCGGAAGTATAGGTGATATTTTTTTGGCTAGCCAAAAAAACAGATACTTGGTGGTCTTGGCCAATTTGTTTGGCCGTGTAATAACAGGCTGTGCCCATGCCGCCGGAAATGGGCGGAAAGGAAGGAGAAAGATAAGCGATTTTCATAACACATATTTAGCCACTTTCTTTTAGAAAGAAAGTGGCAAGAAAGAAACGCTCGCTAGTGAAGCGGCGGAGAAATTAGGGCTCAGTCGGCTAAAATTGAAGAAATCTTTATAAAACCAACCTTATTCAATTTTTTAACGCCTCCTTCGCCTCTAATTTCTAGCCTTGCTTCACAAAGCTCGCAGGAATAATTTTATTAGATAATTTATTTGTTTATTGGCAAATGTCTCTTGATGATTATTGATTTTTATCTTTGAGGGTGATTTCACGGACAAGAGTGGTGATATTTTTTTCGATTTTTTCCAAGCGGGCGTAGATTTTAAAAATGAGATAAAAGACAATAATTAAACCAAGATAGAGCACTAAATCGGCGCCGCGGCCAATGCCTAGGAAATTGGCAACAGTGGTAGTGAAAGAAGGAATCCAAACAATAATGCCAACAGCGAGCCAAAAGATAAACCATAAAAGCGAGGCTGATAACTTTGAGCCTGATTGGCGCATTTTTATAAAAAGACGGGAGAGAGAAAAAAGGGCGAAGAGAGAGATTAAAATTTGAATAAGCATATATAATTAATTCAAAAGTCAAAACTCAAAAGTCAAAACTATTGAATAAATTTAGTTGATAATTTTATTTATAATTAGATCTCTAACAATTTTTATTCCGCCGCCAATCCCCTGCCCAAATTCTTTATAAATGACAGTGGCCGGCAATTCTAAAAAACGCAAATTATTTTTTTTAATCTGGGCCACAATTTCTGTATTATGAGACATGCCGTCCTGAGTGATAACTATTTTTTCGGCAGCCAAGCGATTCATGGCCCGAAGACCACAATGGGCATCGGTTAGTTTAAGGCCAGTAAAAAGATAATCAACAATTTTAGCGACCGGATGGATGAGATTTTTTTTAAACCAAGGTACGTGATTTTTGTTTTTAAAACGGCTGCCAAGGACAATGTCGCAAGAATTATTGAGAAGTGGTTGAATGAAAGTGGTTAATTCATGCGCTAAAAATTGGCCATCAGCATCGAAATGAATAATAAAATCAGCGTTTTGTTTTAAAGCATAGGCAGTGCCAGTGGCGAGCGCCGCGCCTTGGCCGCGATTGATTTTATGACTTAAAGCGATGACCGGCATTTTTTTTATCATTGCCAAAGTTTGATCGTTTGAACCATCATCAACCACGACAATGTTATGACCGAGAGGCAATAGATCATTAAGGGTGGCAATAATATTTTTTTCTTCGTTAAAAGCTGGAACAATAATAAAAATATTAGGCATATTATTCAACAGCGGGGCTAAATAAAGAAGTTTGGTTTTTGATAATATTATTTTGAGTGACTACATCGGTGCCCGAAACGACAATGTTTTTAACCAAGACGATCTTTTTTCCCAGATGATTGGTTGTTGGTTTAATGGCTAAAGAAAAACTAATAGTGGCGGAATCATTTAAGGATAAATGATCAAGCTGCCAGTTAATTTGACGAGTGTCTGTTTTAAATTCAAGCGCCTGGCCAAGATTGACCGCACTGTCATTTGGCCAGTCGGTTTCTTCGCCCGGCGTAATAAGCAGGTTAACGTTTTTTAGGGCATGAAGCGTGCTTTTTAAGTTGATAATAATTCTAATCTGGCTTGATTCATTAACTTTGGGCGGCCAGGGGCCTAGACCCAATTGTTCGCCTTCAGCAGTAAAATAAAGAGCTTGAGCGTTAAGATAAATCTCGCTATCTGGTGTTTTCTCGGCCGAGGCTTCGCTATTAGGTGCGCTGTTATTAATATAAGCGGAATTGGAACGGTGGAATTGGATTGAAATATTTTCAATCGGAAATTTTTCCGTGATTAAGCGGATATTAACAACGATTAAAAAAATAACCGCCGCGACCAGCAATAAGTCGATAATTAAGTGTTTTTTTGATTCACGATAGTGTTTTTCATAGCGCTTTTTTAAAGGAGAGGCAAAAATATTAAGTGTGCGAATATAAATCGGCGGCCGCTCATTGACTGGTTGGACGGCGGTTGGTGGCTTTTCAATAATTTGTTCTTGCTTAGAGAGATTGGTTATTTTCATATAGTTTAATTTTAAATTTAAAATTTTAATTTAAGCGCCTATCGGCGAATATATTAACCGCCCCCTCTCCGATGTTCATCGGAGTGGCCCCATTTGTCCGCCAGAGGCGGATCCGTCCTTTGGCGGAAAAAGGCGGGGACAAGTTTAGTTCATACCAATGATTTCTATTTGGCCGTCGTTATCAATATCAATAACTTGAATTTTAACTCCTTGACGTTTGTTAGCTTCAAAAGCAAAAAAGCCTTTGTTTAAAACAGAACCATTGCTATTAAAAATGCGCACATGCGGCCCGCCGCCAACACCGGCGCCGGTTATTATTTCATCAAGGCCGTCGTTATTTATATCACCAGTCGCCACATTAACACCGCCAGTAAATTTTTTATCATAGGCTAAAAAACCGGCTGAGAAAAATTGCCCATTAGGGCGATAGAGGTGCACGGTGGGCGCGAGCCCGCGGCCGCTACCAACAATAATTTCTTGTTCTCCCTGGCCGTCAATATTGCCAATCGCGACAGTGATGCCGCCGCGATTTTTTTTATCAAACGCAAACCAACCGGAATTTATTAGTTGGCCGTTGATATTAAAAATGCGCACATGCGGCCCGCCGCCAACACCGGCGCCAGTAACAATTTCCATTTTTGAATCATTGTTCAGATCGGCAATAGCAAAATTTATCGCGCCAGTATAATTTTTACTATAAGGATAAAATTTTATTAAAATATTTCCTTGGCTATCAAGAATGGTAATTTGACCCTGATGACTGACAATTTTTTCTTCTTGCTGATCAAAATTTATATCTTTAATCAAAATTAAGTCATTGCCAGAAAAGGCTGGATCATAGGAATAAAAACCACTGCGCTTGACCTCGCCGGTTTGACTAAAAATTCTAACAAAGGAACCATTATGAAAAGCAGCATTTTTTAGGAGAGAAAGTTTTCGCAAAAGAATAATGCCATCATTAGCCGATAGATTAATTTTATTAACAATTTCACCGCTGTTAAAACCCGGATCTTGATTACCTTTTATTTTTTCATAAATGCCATCAGATAAGTCGATAGTTTGGGCTTGATTGGTGGAGTTGACCAACACAATGCCATTGGTAAAATCACGGCGCCAGACGCTTGGTTCATAGTTGGTAGTGCGAGGTCGGAGCACATTTTTGGCGGTGCCTAAAGGCGAGCCCAAATTGACATCATATTCATCATACCACCAAAGTTGCGAATGATCTTTAGTGCCAAAATCAAAGCCATAATAACCACCTTGCATTAGAGTGGAAGTTAAGCCGTAGCGGAATCGGGCATAGTTTTTATAATCGCCGCTATTATTAGTATCGGCTTGGATAATATTATAGTTAGGGTTTTGACTGGCTAGTTCGCTGTTTTGATAATTAGTCATTACTTTTGGCCAGTTGCCACCGTCCCAGGGAGTGGGAAAAGATTCAAACATTTTGCCGTTAATGAAATCATAGTATTGACCATTGCCATTGGAGACGATGATTTTAGCTGGCCCAACTAATTGTCTTGTTTCGGACAATAATTTTTTTACTCCTTGTTGCCATAAAGAGTTAATTTTTTCGGCAGTATCTTCTACGCTATCATTATTAATATCAATTTTATTATTGATCCAGGTGATGTCTGACCAAATATTATCAAAAAAAATACCATCCCAATAACCAGTGGCGATGATTTTTTTTGCTACGAAATCGGCCAGATAATTACTCCAGCCGCTGTTCATATTAAGGAGAGTGGTCTCTGGCCACTGACTCAATTTTTGACCGTGAATATCTTTTAGCCACCATTCTTCCTTAATATTATTTTTTAATTGTTGCCGAAGATAGGTGTCTGGCAGTTGTTGAGTGGTAATTTCTTCGGAAGTGATATAAACGAGGATTTTAATGTTGGGGTTTAATTGTCTAATAATTTGAAAGACATCGGGAGAGGTGTGTTGCACTTCCATATCTAAGGTAATAACATCCCATTTGGCTAAATTTTTTGCTTCGGCTAGGCTAATGTCCCAACGGATAAAATGATTATAAATTTTTGGCTGATTATTTTTTGCAAAAATAAAATTTGGTTGGATTAGAGCACCAACCATTAATAATAGAAACAGATAATTAATGAGCGGATTTTGCCTTAAGGGCATAATTTTTTATATAAGTTTTGCAGTTTGGCAAGGTATTCTTCGGCTGAATATTTATTGGCTTTATTTAAAGAATTTTGGGCCATCTTTTGACATTTGTCTTCATTAATCCAAAGTTCCCTTAACACTGTTTGCAGAGCGTTTTGATCGCCAGCTTTAAATAGGATGCCATTATCATCATTGTTAATTAATTCTGGAATACCACCAACGTTTGAGGCAATTACGGTTTTTCCTAAAGCCATACTTTCCAGAATGCTTAAAGGACAATTTTCATAACAAAGAGAAGGAACTATTATCGCATAAGCATGACTAATAAGTTTTGTTAAATTTATTTCGTTTTGGTAACCCAAAAGTTTAACATGGTTTAGATTATATTCTTTTATAATTTTAAGACAATTTTTTTCTTCTGGTCCGGCGCCAGCTATCTTTAGATTAATATCCGGCAAATTTTTTATAGCAGCTAATAGAACATTAATACCCTTTTCGGCCGATAGCCGGCCAAAATAAAGAAAATATTTTTCGTCTTGTTTTTTTTCAATTGGCACAGATGGTTTATTAAAAATGAAATTAGGCAAGATGACAATTTTATTTTTTTCAAAGCCAGCTTTTATTAACATTTCTGCCAAGAAGTTAGACGGACAGATAAAAAGATCAATATTTTTATGATAAACCTTAAGAATTTTATGATGTAAATACATTTCTAAAACACTAGCCAAGCTTAACCAGAAGGAATTTTTGACACAGCGATCCTTAAGGCAAAGATAATAGTGGCGGCCAATTATCTTATCATAGATTTTATTTTTAGCAAACATGTTAATGCTCGGCGAAATTAAGGCAAAATCATGCACGGTCATGACAACTGGAATTTTATATTTTTTGAAAATTGGCAAAATAGAAGGACTAATTTGATGGTAAATATTATGCAGATGCACTAAAGCTGGTTTTTCGCTGGCAATTATTTTTTTTATTTTTTTTCTTGCCTCTAAAGACCAAAGGATGCGCCCCATGGTTTTAAAAATCGACCAAGAAAACAATTTTTCGGTATTAATAGGAGAAATAAAATAATTTTCATCTGGCGAGGAAACATTCTTTTCATCTTTCATGGCAAAATCAATCACTTCGTTTTTATTATCCTTTAATAGTTGGCGGAGAGCAAAAAAGTGTTTTTCCGCACCACCCTTAAGATAAAAATATTTATTTATTAGTAAGATTTTCATATGAAATTAAATATTCTTTGGCGTATAGCGAAGTCATTTTTTTAAGATTAAAGTTTTCTAAAATCATTTTTTGGCCGTTAGTGGCCAATTCTTTAGCCAAGTTCGGATTTTCTAATAAGCAAATTATTTTATTGGCCAGATCCAGACTATTTTTTGGTTCAGCCAAAAGACCGGTCTGGTTGTCAATTATTATTTCATCAACTGCCGCAATTCTACTAGCGACCACTGGTTTTAGAGCGGCCAGAGCCTCTAATAAGACAATGCCTAAACCTTCCCATAAAGAAGGCAAAACGAAAATATCTGTTTTTTGAAGAATGGCTTTGACATCGGGAGTGGCCGGTAATAATTCAACAGAATTTTTTAAATTTAATTTATCTGTTTGTGCTTTTAGATTTTTTTGTTGACTGCCGTTACCCACCAACCATAGGCGAGCGCCAGGATATTTTTTTATTATTTCCGTCATGGCCAAAATTAAATATTTTTGCCCCTTTTGTTCCTCGAGACGGCCAATACAACTAATGATCGGATTTTTATGATTAAAATTAAATTCTGTTTGGATAAATTTAGCAGTATCAATGCCGTTATAGATAACCTTTATTTTTTGCGCATTAATGCCATCTTTTTTATGCGAATAATCTTTAACGGCTTGAGACACAGCAAAAATTTTATGAGTGAATAAAGATAAAATTAATTTAATTAATCTTTTAAAAATATTTTCATCATGATTAATATTGTGTTCGGTGCTAAAAATTGTGGGCACTCGCGCAAAAATAGCCGCCAGACGGCCCCAAGTATCGCCGATAAAAAGATGGGTGTGAATAATTATTGGTTTTTCTTGTTTAAAAATTTTAGTAAGTATTTTTAGAGTGTCAAAGCCGAGTTTGTTTTTTTTGGGGATAACCACGACTTCTATCCCGCTATTTATTAATTCTTGAGCCAAAGTTCCTTTTTCGCGCAAACAAAAAACTTTAGGCAAAAATATTTTTTTATCTAAATTTTTTATTAAATCCACCAGCATTCGTTCGGCGCCGCCATAATTAAGCGGTCCGAGGACGTAATAAATTTTAATTTTTTGGTTCATGTTTTTTAAATAGGGACGGGTAATAAACATTAAGAGCGGTTAAAGCTAGCCCGACAGGCAGCCAGAGCTTGGAAACATAGTAGGAGGTATTAAATAATTGAAAAACAAAAGAGCCAACAATAACTATAATTAAGCTCCAGGAAAAGAAATCTTTTTTGGCTCGAAATATTCTGAAAGATGTTTTTAAAAAAAATAAAATTATTGACAAAAAAGCAAAGAGACCGAGCAGACCAGTTTCGGTAGCGACTTTTTGAATAAAACCGTGCGATTCCATGGGCAGACCATATTCGAGCGTATAGGTTGGATCATAAGAAACAATTTTTTGGAAAGTGCCCACTCCCTGGCCAATTAATGGGTGGCGATTAAAAGTATCAAAAGAGATGCGTAATAGTTCGAGACGATTGCGGTTGGAGCTTTCACCAATCGGACTGGTTAACAAATTATACATCATGATGCCAAGAATTAAGAGAACAAAAAAACCAACAACAAAGATGAGCCACAAATCTTTTTTGGTAATTTTTTTGGCATGGAAATATTCATAGTAGATAATCAAGAAAACTTCTAATAAAAAAACAATCCAGCCGGCGCGAGAAAAAGTCAATAAATTAATTAAAGCCATAAGAATTAAACCAATCGATAGCCAGTATTTGACTATCCAGCTACTGGCTTGTTTGATTAAAAGCCAAGCAATTGGGATAAGACTAACTAGGGTTTCCGCAATTAAATTTTGGTTGGTACCCAAGGGATAAAGCCCGGCGATTCCGAAAGGTACGGCCCGAGGAATTACGCCAGCGGTTTGTTTAATAAATAATAACGACCAAACACCCATTAAAGAAACGGCAATGCCTAAAAAATATAGGAGATAAAAAGAAAATTTTAATTGTTCTTCTTTTTTAATATTGTTAAAAGGCAGGATAACAAACATTAAATAAAAAAATATTATTGGCCGCAGGAGATATTTTAAACTTAGCCAAAATTGACCAGCGCCAAATTCGGTGACATTAAGCAAGGACAGAGCAGCGATCAGAAAAAAACCAAAAAAGTAAATCAGGCCGGGAAATTTAACTGGCCTGTTTTCTTTTTTAATTAAGAGAGAAAAAATCCAGGCAATAAAAGTGACGAGGGCGATCAGATCAACGACGGGCAAATTAATACCGTAGTCAAAATTAATTTGTAAGGAAATAAAAGGATAAAAAAGAACCATTAAATAAATGCCCCAGATTAGTTTACGGCTAACTAAAAATATCAAAGCTAATAAAAATATAGGTCCCAGAATATAAATTTTGGGAATAAAAACAACCATGGTGGCCAAAACGACACAAATTAAAAATAAAATTATATTAAAGGGATTAAAAATTTTATTCATGAGCTTAATTTAATTTTATTTTTAATAATCCACCAGCCAACAGAAAACGGATGTTTTTTGATGGCGGTTCTGGCAGTGCAGATCATCCACGAGGGCTTGGCCAAACCGGTGATTAATTCTTTTCTTAAGGCCAAGTTTTTTTCTGAACACCAAAGGTCACTAAAGTTTTTTATTGCTGTTAGGTTGCCCATATTTTCAGCATCAACGACAGATGGATAAATATCGCCATTGGGATCTAGGAAGAAATGTTCATTGCCAGCTTCGGGCGGCAATTTTCTTCCCTGGCCAATTATAAATTGATAAAGGCCATAAGTAAAATAGGCTCTCCCCCACTGTTTGGGGCGCCAACTTTGCAATTGTTTTTTGATTACATAATAAAAAGCTTGTTTTAATTGTTCTGGGTCTTGCTCTAGTTTGTTTTCTTTATTGCCAAAATAGACATCAGAATTTTGCATAGCAGCCATGGTAAAATCTACTTTTAACTCTCGGCTTAAATCAAAAACTTTGGTCATTTCGGCTAAATTATCATTAGTTAAAGTATAGGCTAATTTAATATATTTTACGCCGGCAGTCTTTAAAATTTTAATAGTTTGCAAAACTTTTTCATAGGCGCCATCAATGCCGCGAACTTGATCATGAATTTTGCCAAGGCCATCCAAGGAAATGGCCACGCCAATATTGGGCTCTATTGGTAAAATCTCGGTAATTCTTTGTTGAATTAAATGTGGCGCTAAGCCATTAGAGGAAATTATGTAGCGAGCTTTGGGGCAAGCAATTTTTATATTTTTAAAAACTTCCAAAATGTCAGGGCGCATAAAAGGTTCGCCGCCAGAAATATTGACGTCTTTTAGGGTGCCGGGCAATTTTAAATATTCTTCTGCTTTTATATCAGAATGTTCTTTAATTTGCCAGATATTGCACATTTGGCATTTGGCATTGCAGTGATAGGTAATGGCGAGGACACAATCGATTGGTAGGTGGCAGCTAGACATAAAAAGATTTAAGAGATAAGATTTATGATTTAAGAAATGCCTGTCAGTGATTTGATAATTTATTAGTTTATTATCCTTTTAGAAAAAGAGAAATTTAAATGTTTTGTAACCTTATTTAAGTTAATTATAACACAAAAAGATAATTTTTAGTTATTTTTTAATATGTTTAATAATAACATAAAAAATAAGCCCTGTCAATGAATGACAGGGCTTGTGTTAGATGTTAGTGCAAGAGGATTTCTCCTCTTGCCTGGTCGGGCCAGACCAGGACTTTTCCATTTTCATATTGGCGCACCCAAGGCCCAGATTTTTTGCGCCAAATGCGTAAATCTTGAGCAGTGCCGACACTAGCACCATGCGCCACAATTCGACCCGGAGCGGTCAGTGTCACTGTCCGGTAAACATTCCCCGTCAGCCAACGGTCATGGATTTGCTGAGTGTATGGGAACACTCCCCCATATTGCTCAGAAATAGCTTCCACGATCAGCCGACTGCCAGGTGTCATCTGGTAGTTGTAGCTAACCAGATACTCACCTGTTTCCAGCAAAGCAGACTTGACCTCTTTTGCTGTCGCAAAGTCCATCTCGTCTGTCTGCCAGAGCAGCTGATGGGGTGGCTGGACACTGCCAATAGGCTTCCCGAGTTGCCTTACTAAATCATACTCAGGATACCAGTTAGCTTGGTTGATCCCGTGGCAGAACCAACCATCACCCAGCAGCGTTGTGGCCAGCAAGAACATCCGCCATTGCTCACCTTTCGGTTCAGTGTGGATGATGTTCAGAGGCAACTGGCCCAGATCCTGGGTGTAGATAAGGATCATGGTCTCCATACTACCGAGATTGGCTGGCACATTCTCAAACATTTTGCCAGCAAGAATATCTTGGTAGCAGAGATTCGGCTCGTTGCCAATCACAACCGTGCCGGTGGCTTTTATTTTTTCTAAAAAACTCCCCGTGCCTTGGCGCCACCACATATCCAAGGCATGAAAATCGTCGCGAAGGCCGTTGTTATCCGCATCCAAATTTCCGTCTTTGACCCAGGAAACATCGTCCCAGGCGTTGTCAACGAAAATTCCATCCGGTTTATTTGGCAAAGAGAGAAGTTTTGTTTTCAACTCACTTGCCAAAAAATCAGTCCAGCTTTGCCCACGATACTTTGGGCAAACGGACGAGAGGTTTAACATTCTCATCCGTGGCGAGTTCCAATAATATATTGGTTCGCCATTGGGCTGATCCAGCCACCAGTCAGGATATTGATTAGCTACTACCTGATACAGTGACTGTTGAAACGGCCGGCCTGGCACTGGCGGGTCGAAAAATTCCATCGGATTGACATAGGCCAGGACTATGCCATCCGGATTTTGCTGGCGGATGTGATTGATTAATTTGGAATTGTTAAACCAATTTTCCAAATCAATAACCACCAGATCAAACTTGGCTAACTTTTCGGCCTGCTCCAAATCCATTGCCGGAGCTTGCCAAAAAGAAGCTAGTTGATTTTCGTCAGCAAAGACAGTGGCGGCTAATAACATTGCCACCAAAAAAATTGTCTTTTTCATTGTGTTTCCTCCAATTATTTTTTCTTTTTTATTGTTCTTACTTAAATTGGCTAACAATTAACTAATTCTGTGTAAAAACAATATGTAAATGGTAATATATAATATTAGCATAAATATTAAAATTTGTCAATGTTTGGTTGGGGATATTTATTGATGAAAAAGGAATGACAAAACACACGGTGAAGGGATTCTTCTCCCGCGTAGCGGGGTCAGAATGACAACAAAGAATGACGGATAAGGGATTCTTCGTCGCTGCGCTCCTCAGAATGACAAAAGGTGAAGAGATTCTTCTCCCACTTAGCGGGATCAGAATGACAGGAAAGAATGACGGATAAGGGATTCTTCGTCGCTGCGCTCCTCAGAATGACAGAAGACAAAGGGATTCTTCTCCCGCTTAGCGGGATCAGAATGACAAGGAAAATAAAAAAGCCCGTGATTGTGATCACGGGCTTTGGCTTTGTGTGATGTGTCGTGCACTCAGCCGATTCGATGTGTTGTTACTGCATGGGCGTGATGCTGCCGTCCGGATTTACCCGGAACCAAGCATTGGCGCCGCCGACAGTGTTATCAGTGCCGGAAGTTGTGAGGGCAACCCCATTTACCGATAAGGTAAAATTGGGTTTGCCCGTGGCAATGCTGGCCTGGTCGTACGCCCACAGCTTTCCTGCTGCGGCGTTCACGCCGTAATCACCGGGTGACAAATACACCGTTTCTCCATTCTCCCACTCACTCCATGAATTGACCGTCAGACCAAATTTGTCAAAGGCCTGATCCGACTCCACTTTGACCGGGAAGGTCTTGGCGGCGGCGGTGGGGGCGGCGGGTTCGATCTTCTTGGCCGGTGCGGCGCCCACCAAATTGCTGGTGGGGGTGCCGGCGGCGGCTTTTTTTGCCAGAGCCGGCGCAACGTTAATTTCAGTGGCGGCGGGCTGGGAGGCTTTGGCGGCTGCCAACGCTTTTTCCAGCTCGGCGATTTTTTTGTCGCGCGGATCAACGGGTTTGGAGAGGTAAATCTTCTCCTCGCTAACCCAGACCTTCCGGGAAATCGCGGATTCGACGGTCCCCTCAACAGCCTTCAGAACATTGTAGCCGTTTTCGAGGTTTCCACCGTCAATCACGATGCCGTATTTACCATTGGCGTCGGACTTTCCGACCCCAATTTTTGACCATTGGCCACCACCATTGGTGCGGCCGTAAATGGTTACATCGGCATTGGCGACGGTTTTGCCGCGGGCGACCACTTGGTGCTGCCCATTTAAATCGGTCCAATTCTCAAGTTTGAGGGTGGGGACATCGCCAGCGAACAAAACGGTCACGAAGGCGATCAGGACGATGGTCAACGCAAAAAACTTTTTCATGGTAGATCTCCCTAAAAAAATGAATTTTTTGCTGGACAGCAACGATGATTTGTTGCTGCCAGCCGATTTTGAAAGAATTGAATACGAAGCCGCATGCCGATTACAAGGCTAAGGGATTCTTCGTCGCTGCGCTCCTCAGAATGACAAGAAAGAGGATGGCAAATGAAGAAAAGGGCTTCGCTAAAAAAATGCGAGGGTTACGGGCGGATGGTAATGTGGGTGTTATCCGCGCCAGTGCTTTTGACAGCACCAGAAGGATCCACTTCGAATTCCAGAACCCAACCATCGCCACTGGGAACCCAGTGGGTCGGGCGGAGCTCCGATATTTGGGAGCCTCCAGTGCGTGCGGTCCAGGTCGTGACCAATACATCAGTCACTCCCTTACCATTGCGATCGTCCACCCAGCAGCGCGCGATACTTCCGCGCACCATCGGGAGACGAACGCTGGCTTCGGTTCCGGCCCAGTTGTCCAAGGTCGACTTTGAGACCATACCACTGGTCCCAATCGTCACCCAGACGATTTCCGATAGGTTGTTGCCACGGGGGATGGCAATACTGCCGTCTGGCAGGGGTTGGAGCCAGAAAAAAGATCCACTAACAGTTGTCGAGTAATGGGCCATTTGATAAGACCCATTTTCAGTTACAACCTCAATGCCCCCGACGAGCATCGAGTCATTGGCGGTTGTCCCAGACCGCAATGCAAAGTAACATTCAATGACGGTAGGGACAGAGTACCCGTCATTGTTAAGATTTTGCCACGAGTCGCGTGGCGTGGTAAAACCGGAATAGATCTGAGTGTTGCCACTCAAGATCACACCGGCTTTGGACAACGAGAGCGTGGCCGGGGGGCCAGGCTCATCACTGATCGTCGGTGCGGTCGGCGCAATTTTTTCCGGCAAAGAACAGCCGGAGAAAATAACGGCCAGTGCCACGAGCACGATCGCCACAATTTTTAAAGAATTCATTTTTTTCCTTTCTAAAAAAATGAGGGAGCGAAGCCTGGCGCGTAACCACAGCTAAGGGATTCTTCGTCGCTGCGCTCCTCAGAATGACAAGAACGAGGAGGGCAAAAGAAGAAAGGGGCTTCGCTCCTCAGAATGACATGGACTTTAGAGTAGCCGTACGATTACCGTGGCAGAGCCACAATAGCCGACGGATTTCGATCCGATGCCCGCAGTTACCTGCAGGACAAGATTGCGTCTTTGGCCGAATTCTATCTCGGCCAGGCCCTCGATTCTGGTCGTGTACTCTTCGGGGCGTTGTTTCTGTCCCTTAAGTTCACGTTCCCATCCCGGGCAACCCATCCA